>Ga0206963_10004_pt2 | contig 115394 bp, 132 predicted proteins | sample Alteio_BWOrgHeat_28_FD_152958 | JGI IMG/M metagenome (GOLD analysis project Ga0206963, IMG submission 152958) | Enriched cells from forest soil in Barre Woods Harvard Forest LTER site, Petersham, Massachusetts, United States -... | ecosystem: Environmental > Terrestrial > Soil > Temperate forest... | reverse complement strand
AAAGGCTAATAAAAATAGAAAATCAGCAAATCCTTTGCCAGCTCCTTTGATAGTTTCTGCAATAACCATTAACGGTCCGCCAACTTTATCCAAACCATTTTTTTTGAATATTCCTTTAAATTGCGTTGCAACATTGCGTATTAAATAACAGGTTGTTTGCATGCCATAATATAATGATTCAGAAAGTGAAAAAGAAGGCATAGCAAATTCTGAAATTCCCAAATAACTGATTGTTATTTCCTTATTTATCTCTTTTTGTCCTATAGTAAGAGTAATTTCTTCTTGTTTGCCATCACGTTCTATAAGAAACGTAGCGGGTGTATTAGCTAACGGTTTTATGATATCAAGTACGGCAAGAGCGGAATTATGAGTAGGAGTTGCATTAATGGCTATAATTTTATCATTGATTTGCAGTGAGCCTTGTTGTGCAGGGCTGTCAGGCATAATATTTTTAATTATGGCTGAGGTTCCTGGTAATGCTAGCGTTATTTTTGGCATGCCCATCCAATACAAGCTACTTAATGCTAAATAAGCAAAAAATAAATTAAATAAGATGCCGCCAGCCATTACTAGCATTTTTTGATAATATGGTTTTACGGCAAAAGAATCATTGTCTTTGCTGTTTGCATCTAATTGATCTCCTTGACCAACTTCAGCAGCGCCAGCAATTTCTACATAACCGCCTAAAGGAATTGCTGAAAGACTGAATTCTGTATCCCAAATTTTTTTACTAATAATTTTTGGCCCCATGCCAATGGAAAAAGAGGGTGTTTTTATATTAAAAATTTTACAAAATGCAAAATGTCCCAATTCATGAAAACCGATTAAAAAACCTATTCCTATCAATCCAACAATAATGACATAGGCATTATGAAGAGCTGATGATAATAATGGTAATATATGAGCAAAAGGCATAAGTAGACTCCTGAAATACTTTATGTTATTGTTATTTTCTCAGTGTATAAAAATCTAGTCATTAAAGTAACAACAATATTCTTATAAGTCTATAAGATGCAATTGTCAGCTTAAAATGATGTAAAAAAACGATCATTTCACTATTATGATTGTTCTAATTCCACTTGAAAAAAATAGTAAAAAGGTTACACTGTTAAATATCTTTTTAAAGCCTCGGATATTTTTTTCGAAGTTATTGGTAAAAATTTAGTTTAACTTACCGTTCATTTTTATTAGGAATTTTTTAGTATGCCTACAATAAACCAACTTGCTCGTAAGAAGCGTATTAAGGTTAAATATAAGTCAAAAAGTCCTGCGCTTAAGGAAGCATCTCAAGCACGAGGTGTTTGTACAAGAGTATTCACTACTACGCCAAAAAAACCAAACTCAGCGCTTCGTAAGGTTGCGCGTGTTAAATTGTCTACCGGGATAGAAGTATCTGCGTATATTCCTGGAGAAGGACATAATTTACAAGAGCACTCGGTTGTGTTGGTGCGTGGTGGAAAAGCAAAAGATCTTCCTGGTGTTAAATATCATATTGTTAGAGGGGCATTGGACTCTGCTGGTGTTGAAAACAGAAAGCAAAGTCGTTCATTGTATGGTGCCAAAAAACCTAAGAAAAAATAAGGAATTAAAGAATGGCAAGGCGTAAAGCGGTTAATTATAAAAGAGAGATTGGCGTTGATGAGCGTTTTGGATCTGAATTGGTTCAAAAATTAATTAACGTTATTATGGTTTGTGGTAAAAAAAATATTGCCAGAACAATAGTCTATGATGCAATTGATGCATTAATTAAAAAAGCTCAAGGCGATCAAAATAAAGGTCTCCAGATTTTTTATAGAGCATTTGATCAACTTATTCCTGCTATTGAAGTTCGTCCGCGACGCGTTGGCGGTAGCGTTTATCAAATTCCTATGGAAGTTGAACAAGGCAGAGCGCGTGCATTGGCGATGCGTTGGTTAATAGGTGCAGCAGCTGCTCGTTCAGATAAAACTATGGGTCTTCGGTTGGCTTATGAGATTCTTGAAGCTTCAGAAGGGCGTGGTAGCGCGGTTAAGAAAAAATTAGACGTTCATAAGATGGCAGAAGCAAACAGAGCCTTCTCGCATTACGCTTGGTAGGAGTAACGAATGAGCTCTGGATTAGAAAAATATAGAAATATAGGAATAGCGGCTCATATTGATGCTGGCAAAACTACCGTTTCTGAACGAATTCTTTTTTATACGGGAATAACTCATAAAATTGGTGAAGTCCATGAGGGCGCTGCTACTATGGATTTCATGGAGCAAGAAAAAGAGCGCGGTATTACTATTCAATCAGCAGCAACATCTTGTGTTTGGAAAGGTTTTAATATAAACCTTATTGATACCCCAGGGCATGTTGATTTTACTATTGAAGTTGGCCGTTCTTTGCGTGTTCTTGATGGCATGGTAGGTGTTTTTTGTGGTGTTGCCGGTGTTCAGCCGCAATCAGAAACTGTTTGGCGACAAGCAGAACGTTATAAAGTTCCTCGAATTATTTTTGTTAATAAGCTTGATAGGGTAGGTGGGGATTATTTTAGGGTTGTTGATGATATTAATCAAAAACTACATGTTAATGCTGTCCCTGTTCAAATTCCCGTTGGTGTTTCTGAAAATTTCTCTTCGGTAATAGATTTGTTAACAGAAAAAATGGCTATTTTTGAAGGTGATCAAGGTATTAATGTTTCTTGGGTTGATGTTCCTGAAGAATATAAAGACCAAGTTAAAAAATTACGATCACAATTGATTGAAAAAGCATGTGATTTTGATGAAGCATTAGCAGAAAAATTTTTAAATGAAGAAGAGATTTCTATCTCTGAAATTAAAACTGCTTTGCGTAAAGGTACTTTGCAAAGAAAAATAGCATTAGCTTTTGCTGGTAGCGCCTTTAAAAATAAAGGTGTTCAGTTGGTCTTAGATGGTGTTGTTGATTATTTGCCTTCTCCGCTTGATAAACCGCCTGTTGAAGGAATTGTTCCTCGTTCAGACGAGGTTGAAGTACGTAAAGCTGATGTTAAAGCTCCTTTTTGTGCATTAATTTTTAAAATAATGACAGATCCTTTTGTTGGTGTCTTGACCTTTATACGAGTTTATTCTGGTGAATTAAAATCAGGATCATATGTTATGAATGCAAGTACCGGTAGCAAGGAGCGTGTTAGTCGATTAGTTAAAATTCATGCTAATAAGCGTGAAGAAATTGAATCGATTCATGCCGGAGATATTGCAGCTATTGTTGGCATTAAAGATGCTACAACAGGGCATACTTTATGTGCAGAAGGACATCCGTTGCTTTTGGAATCTATAGATATTCCTGCACCGGTTATTTCTGCTTCTGTTGAGCCAAAAAATAAAGGTGATTATGAAAAAATGACCTTGGCTCTCAGAAAGTTAATGCAAGAAGATCCATCATTTAGGTTTAGTTATAATCAAGAAACTGGTCAAACGCTTATTTCTGGAATGGGTGAACTTCATTTAGAAATTAAAGTAGATATTTTGAATCGTGATTACAAAATCGAAGTGGTTCAAGGTAAGATGCAGGTTGCTTATAAAGAAACCATACAAAAATCTGTTGAATCTGAAGGTAAATATATTAAACAATCTGGTGGTAAAGGTCAGTATGGTCACGTTTGGCTTGATCTTGAGCCGTTGCCACGAGGTAAAGGATTTATCTTCGAAGATAAGATTGTTGGTGGAACTATTCCAAAAGAATACATTGGTGGTATTGAAAAAGGTATAGAAGAATCACTCAGCTCTGGAATTTTAGGTGGTTATCCGGTTGTTGATATTAAAGCTTCTGTAAAAGATGGGTCATACCACGATGTCGATTCTTCTGAAATGGCATTTAAAATAGCAGCTTCGATGGCCTTTAAGAGCGGAATGGCGAAAGCATCGCCAGTTCTTTTAGAGCCTATCGTGAAGGTTGAGGTTAATACCCCTGATGAATATATGGGGGATGTAATGGGTGATTTGAACAGTCGTAGAGGAAGAATTCTGGGCATGGATGCTAAAGGAGGAGCGCAGGCTATTGGTGCTGAAGTTCCTTTAAGTGAAATGCTTGGTTATGCAACTACGTTACGTTCCATGACTAAGGGTAGGGCAGATTATGCTATGGAATTTGAATGTTATAGAGAAGTTCCAAAGCATGTTCAAGATGCAATTACTGAGAAGAAATAGTTATAGGTTGATTTGTTTATAGAAACAATTATTGGGAGAATCTACGATGGCAAGAGATGTATTTGAGCGCAAAAAGCCTCATGTTAATATCGGTACCATTGGTCACGTTGATCACGGCAAAACTACATTAACAGCGGCTATTACTAAAGTTTTATCGCAAAAAGGATTAGCTAATTTTAAAGCCTTTGATGAAATTGATAATTCACCTGAAGAAAAAGCACGTGGTATTACTATTTCTACAACTCACGTTGAATATGAAACTGACAAACGTCACTATGCACACGTAGATTGTCCTGGCCATGCTGACTATGTAAAAAACATGATTACTGGTGCTGCACAAATGGACGGAGCTATTTTAGTAGTTTCTGCCGCTGACGGCGCTATGCCTCAAACAAGAGAACATATTTTATTAGCAAAAAACGTGGGCGTTCCTGCGCTTGTTGTGTTCCTTAATAAAGTAGATATGGTTGATGATCCTGAAATGCTTGATATGGTTGAAGAAGAAATCAGAGATTTATTAACTAAATATGATTTTCCTGGTAAAGATCTTCCTGTTATTCGTGGTGCTGCTGTTAAGGCTCTTAATGGTGATACCGGTGAAATTGGCGCTCAAGCTATTATGAAATTAATGGATGCGGTTGATACTTATATTCCTGAACCACTTCGTGAAATTGATAAACCTTTCTTGATGTCAGTTGAAGGTGTTTTTTCTATTTCTGGTCGGGGTACTGTTGCTACTGGCAGAGTTGAACGAGGCAGAGTTAAAGTTGGTGGGGAAGTTGAACTTGTTGGTTTTGGTACCAAAATTAAAACTACCGTTACTGGCGTTGAAATGTTTAAGAAAGAACTTGCTGAAGGTCAAGCTGGTGATAATTTAGGTCTTCTTCTTCGTGGTGTTAAAAAAGAAGATATTGAACGTGGTATGGTTATATCTCAGCCTGGTACCGTAAATCCTCATCAAAAATTTAAATGTGATGTGTATATTCTTTCTAAAGATGAAGGCGGAAGACACAGCCCATTCTTCACTGGGTATAGACCGCAATTCTATTTCAGAACTACCGATGTTACTGGTGTTGTAACATTAGAGGCTGGTAGAGAAATGGTTATGCCGGGAGATCATGTTAGCTTAACGGTTGACTTAATTGCTCCTATAGCAATGGAAAAAGAACTTCATTTTGCTATTCGTGAAGGTGGTCGTACTGTTGGTTCTGGTGTTATAACTGAAATATTAAAGTAAGTTTAAGGTTGCTTGATGAAAAAACAAAAAATCCGCCTAACATTAAAATCATATGATCATCAATTGTTAGATAAGGCGGTAAAACAAATTGTTTTAGCGGCAAAAAGAACAGGGTCTCAAGTTATGGGGCCTGTTCCTCTCCCTAATAAAAAGCGTTGTTTTACTGTTTTAAGATCTCCACATATTGATAAAAAATCTAGAGAGCAGTTTGAATTGACTACTCATAGAAGAATTTTAGATATTGTTTCGCCATCAGATCAAACAATGGACGCTCTCATGAAATTGAATATTTCATCTGGTGTTGATGTAGAAATTAAATAGAGTGAGAAAGGTCATTCAATGTTAAAAGGTATTTGGGGAAAAAAGATCGGAATGACCCAAATTTTTTCTGAAAATAATAAAGTTGTTCCTGTTACGGTGATCGATATTGATCATTGGGTTGTAACTAATCATAAATTTAAAGAACGTGATGGTTATGATGCGGTACAAGTTGGTTCGCTAAGAAAAAAATATTGTGGTAAAGATTTTTCCCAAGAATGGCTTAAAAACACTAAAAAATATTTTAGTGTTTTAAGAGAAATAACTTTAGGTGATGCGTCGCAAAAGTTTGAAATTGGGCCTCTTGATTTCTCTTCTATAGTATCTGTTGGAGAAGCTGTTGATGTTTTTGGTATTACCAAAGGTCATGGTTTTCAAGGTGTTGTAAAGAGACATGGTTTTACCGGCGGACGTGCAAGTCACGGACCACGATTTGGTAGAATTCCTGGGTCATTAAGCTTTATGAGATCTGAAGGTAAAGTTATCAAAGGTAAAAAGTTACCAGGCCATATGGGTGTAGATCAACGGGTAATGCGTAATCTTGAAATTATTAAGATTGAGCCAGAATCTAATGTGGTACTTGTTAAAGGGTCAGTTCCGGGTGGATCAGGGTCTTTAGTATTTATAAGAAAAGCGTAGGTATAGATAAATGTATGCTCAAAAAATAGAAAAAAGCTCTTCGGCAGCTGTAATAACAACGCTTACTTTACGAGATTTAGAAATATCGTTAGAAAAAAGAGAAATTAGGCCAGCTGGTTTTGCAATGTGGATTCGCAGATTGTTACAAAACTGGCGGCAAGGAACGGTTGGCTGCAAGGATCGTTCTGAAGTAAGTTTTTCTAATAAGAAGCCTTGGAAGCAAAAAGGAACTGGTCGAGCAAGAGCTGGATCACCAAGATCGCCGTTATGGCGAAAAGGTGGTGTAACATTTGGTCCACAACCTCGCGTCAGAACTTTAAAAATATCTAAGAATTTAAAAAAAGGAATTCTTAATACTATTTTATGGAAATATTTAGAAGCTGGTAAAGTTGCATCATTGCAATGGGCATTAGAATCAGAAGTTCCTAAAACATCATATGCATATGGGCTTTTGAAAAAAGCAGATTTAATTAACAAAAAACTTACTATATTTTTATTGCCCCATGATGTTTTGGCTTATTCTTCTTTTGTGAATATTCCAAATGTACGGATATTATTTTTTGATGAATCTAATGCTTTTGATTTGGCAAAAGGAGATCATTGGATTATCCTGAATAAAGATATAGATTCTTTTAAAGAAATGGTAACGCAATGGATTTAACAATATACGATATTATTCGTTCTCCTATTGTAACAGAAAAAGCCTCTTATTTAATTAATGATCTTAAAAAGGTTGTTTTATTGGTTCATATGCAAGCTAATAAACGATTAGTTAAAGAAGCATTAGAAAAACTTTTTAATGTAAAAGTTAAAGATGTTAATATAATAATTCGTAAGGGCAAAAACCGTAAATTTAAAAGATTTGAAATTACGGGTAGCGCGTCAAAGCGAGCAATTGTTACATTGAAAGATGCGGAATCATTTGATATACTAACTAAATCGGGTGCTGGGGCTATTCCTATGGAAACTATGCCAGGCAATACAACCGAAGTAACTTCTTTAGAATGATTTAAGGATATTGCATGGCAATTATTACTAGAAAACCAAGAAGCGCTTCATTGCGATTTCAAACGTTTATAGATACAAGTGAATTAAGTAAAAAAGGACCCGAGCGATCACTTGTTATTGGGTTAAAGAAAAAAGGTGGGCGTAATGCCTACGGCCGTATTACTTGTCGGCATAAAGGTGGTGGTGCGGCAAGAAAATATCGCGTCGTTGATTTTAAGCGTCCTGATAGTGATATTCCAGGAAAAATAGTAGCTATTGAATATGATCCTAATCGCAATGTACACATTGCTTTAGTTTATTATAAAAATGGTGCTAAGCGTTATGTATTAATGCCTGAGGGACTCGTAGTAGGTAGTATAATATCTGCTGGTATTGATGTTGAGCCAAAAGTTGGCAATTGTATGCCATTACGATCTATCCCTGTTGGGTTTACGGTTCATAATGTTGAAATTACGCCTCATTCAGGTGGTACCTTTGCTCGTAGTGCGGGTACTTCTATTCAAGTGATGGGTAAAACAACAGAACATGCTACGCTTAAAATGCCTTCTGGTGAAATGCGAATGGTTTCTCTTGATTGTTGGGCAACTATTGGCACGCTTAGTAATGCTGATTATAAGAATATTATTATTGGTAAAGCGGGACGTTCGCGTAATATGGGAATCAGACCTTCTGTTCGTGGTATGGCTATGAACCCGGTAGATCACCCTCATGGTGGTGGTGAAGGTCGTTCTAAATCTGGATCGCATCCAAGAACTCCTTGGGGTAAGGGCTGTAAGGGTACAAGAACAAGAAGAAGAAAGAACCCATTAATTTTAAAGAGACGTAAATAATCTATTTTGAGAGAAGATTAAAAATGGCAAGATCCACTAAGAAAGGCCCATTTGTAGATGAATCGTTGCTTAAAAAAGTACAACGAGTAAAAACGAGTGGCAAAAGAGAAGTAGTTAAAACGTGGTCTAGAAGAAGTATGGTTATACCTGAGTTTGTTGGGTTAACCATTGCTGTGCATAATGGAAAAAAGTTTATTCCTGTTTTCATTACAGAAAATATGGTAGGACATTACCTTGGGGAATTTTCTCCAACGAGAACATTTAAATTGCACAGTGGTCAACGTAAAGCTGGTGCAGAAGGTAATTAAGATAACGTTTGCAAGGATATTAGATGCAATTTATAGCTAAAGCTAAATACATACATTATTCGCCTTATAAATTAAGACCTTTGGTTGATGTAATCAGAGGCAAAGATGCCCGTTATGCTTTGGATTGGCTTGCAACTTATTCATCAAGAAGAGTTAGTCCTGTTTATAAAGTTTTAAAATCAGCTGTTTCTAATGCTAAAAGTTTACAAAATCTTCCAGCAGAAGAGTTGATGATTAAAGATTTTCGCGTAGATCAAGGTCCAATTTTCAAATATTTTAAACCTGGCGCGATGGGACGAGCGACTATTTTGAGAAAACGATTCAGTCACTTAAGTATAATTTTAGAAAGTAAAACTAGAGAGGCATAGCGTGGGACAAAAGGTTCATCCAAAAGGATTTAGGTTGGGCGTTTACCGTGATTGGGACACCCGTTGGTTTGCTCGAGGATCTTATGGTGAGCAAGTACTTGAGGATATTCGTATTAGAAAGTATTTGGAAAACATCCTTGAAGGTGCAGAAGTTGCTCGTATAGAAATTGAAAAGGCTGGCGATAATGTGCGTATTATTGTGCATTCTGCGCGGCCTGGTGTTGTTATTGGTAAGAAGGGTCAAGAAATTGATTCTCTTCGTAAAGAATTAGCTACTCAGTTAAAGCGTAATAATATTGAAATTTCTGTTCAAGAAGTTAAGTCACCGGAACTTGATGCTACGTTGGTTGCAAAAAATATTGCCGCTCAGTTGGTTAAACGAGCAAGTTTTAAGCAAGTTATGAAGCGTGCTGCAACGGCTAGCATGAAAAGTGGTGCACGAGGTATAAAAATTTGTTGTGCTGGAAGACTTGGCGGTGCTGAAATTGCTCGTGATGAATGGACGCGTGTAGGTTCTGTTCCTTTGCATACTTTGCGATCAGATATTGACTATGGTGTTGCTGAGGCAAAAACTACCTATGGAATTATTGGTGTCAAAGTTTGGATTTGCAAAGGTAATTTTCAAGTAATTTGATTATAGTTGGAAGATTTAAAAAATGTTGATGCCAAAAAAAACTAAATACCGAAAAGTTCAAAAAGGTACTTTAAAAGGGATTTCTAAGGGAGCCCGTACTATCGCTTTTGGTGATTTTGGGCTACAGGCAATAGAGCCAGTAAGACTCACTGCTCAACAAATTGAAGCAGTGAGAGTTTCTATTTCAAGAAAGCTTAAAAAGGTAGGCAAGCTCTTTTTAAGAGTGTTTCCCGATAAACCTGTTACCAAAAAACCGGCTGAAACTCGTATGGGTAAAGGGAAAGGAAATCCTGAATTTTGGGTTGCTGTAGTAAAGCGTGGGCGTATTATTTGTGAAGTGGAAGGGCTTGAAGAACAAGAAGCAAAAGATTTGTTGCGGCTTGCAGCTTATAAGCTTCCTATGAAAACTAAGATCGTGAAAAAATCTGAAGAAATATCATATGAATAAAAAAGTAATAGAATTGAACGAATTAAATCTTACTCAGCTTCAAGAAAAAGTTGAACATTTAAGACGAGAGCTTTTTGGCTTGAGACTTAATGCTACAACTTCTCACGTTAAAGATTATTCTCAATTTGAGAAATTGAAAAGAAGTATAGCGCGCGTATTAACGTGTATACGTGAAAAAAATGCAAATTAATAGTTATTAACGTTGAAGGTAGTCGATGGTTGACAATAACAATCAAAAAAAAGAAAAAAAGACTCTTGTTGGAGAAGTCATCTCTGATAAAATGGATAAGACTATCGTAGCAAAAGTCGAAAGAGCTTTTAAGCATGTACGACTTAATAAGGTTATGAGAACTATTAAAAAATATAAAGTACATGATGAGCTTGGACAAGCCAAGGTAGGAGACATTATTGAATTCTATGAAGGTCGTCCTGCATCTAAAACTAAATATATGTATTTAGCTCGTATTATTCAGTCTCATTAGTACTATGAGCGTAAAGAGGAATACCTTATGATTCAAAAAATGTCCTATTTGCAAGTAGCCGATAATTCTGGTGCTAAAGAATTAATGTGTATACATATTGTTGGTAGTACTCGTAAAAGATATGCTTATTTAGGTGATCTTATTAAGTGTTCTGTTAAAAGTGCTATACCAGGAGGTATGGTAAAAAAAGGTGAAGTTGTTGATGCTATCATTGTTAGAACCGTTAAAGAATTTAAAAGAGAAGATGGCAGCTATATTAGATTTAGTGAAAATGCTGCGGTAATTCTTAAAGATGGTGAGCCAATTGCAACTCGTATGTTTGGTCCAATTGCAAGAGAATTGAGATCAAAAGGCTATTCCAAAATTATTTCTCTTGCTCCAGAAGTTTTATAAGGAATATTATGGCCAGCATAAAAATAAATGATACGGTTAAAGTTTTAACCGGTAAAGATCGAGGTAAGCAAGGGCTTGTTGTTGATGTTTCAACAAAAAAAGGTAAAGTAATAGTTCAAGGCATTGCCGTTGTTACTAAGCATGCTAAAGCTCGTAAGCAAGGTGAAGTTTCTTCTATAAAAAAACAAGAAACTTATGTAGATGCATCAAATGTAATGTTGGTATGCTCTTCATGTAAAAAACCTTCTCGATCTAATGTTAAGATCTCAGAAGGTCAAAAAGTTCGTATATGTAATCGTTGTGAAGAAGTGATTTGATTATTAAGGATGTATTGTATGCAAAGGGCTCGCTTAGAGGAATTATACTTGACGAATATACGTCCCGAATTAAAAAAGAGTCTCGCTTTAGATAATATTATGGAGACTCCAAAAATTTCTAAAATTGTTTTAAATGTTGGTTTAAATGGTGATGATAAGGCCTTTAAAACAGTTATAGATATACTTGGACGTATTTCTGGTCAGGCGCCGGTAAAGACTTTAGCTAAAAAGTCTATTGCTGCTTTTAAAATTCGCGAAGGTATGCCATTGGGGGTAATGGTTACGTTAAGAAAAAAATCAATGTATGATTTTTTAGATAAATTGATTAATTTGGCTTTACCTAAAACAAGAGATTTTCAAGGAACATCATTGAAATTTGATGGTCGTGGGAATTATAATTTAGGTCTTAAAGAGTGGAATATTTTTCCAGAAGCTGATTTTGGTATGGGTGATAATGTGTATGGATTAAATATTTCTATACATACAACCGCTCATAAGGATGAGCATGCCTTAGAATTACTTAAGAGTTTTGGTATGCCGTTTCGTAAAAATAAAAACGCTTGAGGTGAATAATGGCTAGAAAAGCGATGATAGAAAAAGCAAATAAGGCATCAAAATTTGCTGTAAGACATAGAAATAGATGTAAATTATGTGGCCGTCCTCGCGGTTATATAAGAATTTTTATGATGTGTCGTATGTGTTTTAGAAAATATGCATTGCAGGGATGGCTTCCTGGTGTTAAGAAAACTAGTTGGTAGAGATAGGAAAAATTGTTATGTCAATTGATTCAATTGGAAATTTTCTCACTATTATTAGAAATGGCTTAAGGGCCTCAAAGCCTTTTATTGTAGCGCCACATTCTAAAATAAAAGCCGCTATAGCAGCTATTTTGAAGAATGAAGGATTTATTAAAGATTTTATTATCATTAATGAAGAAAATTCCAATAAGAAGAGTATAAAAATTGTATTTAAATATGTTGATGGTGAATCTGTTATTCATGAGATTACTCGTATAAGTACTCCAGGAAGACGTACTTATGAAAATGCTGATCGTTTAAAACCGGTGATTGGAAAATTAGGTATTTCTATACTTACCACCAATAAAGGCATTATAACAAGTAAGCAAGCAAAAGATTTGTCCGTTGGTGGCGAAGTAATCTGCTCAGTTTGGTAGAGGTAATACGTTATGTCTAAAATTGGAAGAAAGCCGATATCTACAAAAGATATAAAAATTGATATTCAAGGGAATACAATTTCCTTTAAAGGCAAAAAAGAATCTGGTATTTATGAGTTGCCAGATGTTCTTAAGGTAGAAGTTTTAAAAAACGATTTAATTAAATTAACGTGTGATAATGCCTCACGTGAAAATAATAAAATATGGGGTTTGCATAGAGCGTTACTTGCAAATAAACTTCACGGTGCAGAATTAGGGTTTGATCAAAAAATTATTATTACTGGATTAGGATTTAAAGGGGTTGTTTCTGGTAATAAAATAGATTTTTCATTAGGATATAGCCATAAAATTAATTTTCCTTTGCCTGAAGGAATAACGGTTGAAGTAGATAAGACCGGTCAGAATTTAACCGTAAGAGGCACCAGTAAGGAAGTAGTTGGCTTAGTAAGCAGTAAAATTCGTGCATTAAGACCTCCTGAGCCTTATAAGGGAACCGGTATTAAATTAGGAAATGAAACTATTTTGCGTAAAGCTGGTAAAACAAAATCTGCATAAATGAAGGTATATAAATCGTGTCAGTAGAGAAAAAAATTAAATTAGCAAAAAATAGAAGAAAGCAGCGCGTAAAGAGCCGTTTAAGCATTAGTGTTTTGCCGCGCATTTCTATTTTTAGAAGTTTAAATCATATATATGCACAAATCATTGATGATAGCGCTCAGCAAACATTGGTAAGTTGTTCTTCATTAGAACTTAATGATGTTACGGGTGATAAAAAGAATAAAGCTAAATCAGTAGGATTAGCATTAGCCAAACGAGCATTAGAAAAAGGGATTAAAGCAGGTTCTTTTGATAGAGGGCCTTATTTATATCATGGTAGAGTAAAAGCGTTAGCAGAAGGTTTGCGTGAAGGTGGCTTTAAAGTTTAATGTATAAATTAGGAATAAATTCATGGCTGATGGTCATAAAGAAAAAGATTTTCTTGATAAAGTAGTGAGTGTTAGAAGAGTTACTAAGGTTACTAAAGGCGGAAAAAGATTTTCTTTTTCAGTGTTTGTAATTTCTGGTGATCAACAGGGCAATATTGGCATGGCGGTTGGCAAGAGTAAAGAAGTTTCTTCTGCTATTGCTAAGGCAACAATTAAAGCTCGTAAAAGTATGATTCCAGTACCATTACGTAAAACTACTATTCCTTATAATGTTTCTGGAAAACATGGGGCAAGTAAAGTAATTTTGCGATCTGCTTACCAAGGTACCGGTGTTATTGCTGGTGGTCCTGTTCGTGCAATGATGGAAGCACTTGGTGTAAAAGATGTTTTAGCAAAATCTTTAGGTTCTTCAAATCAATTAAATGTGGTAAAAGCAACATTGAATGCTTTAGCTCAATTACGATCAGTTGAAGATATTGCTCGTTTAAGAGGCAAAACTATTACGCAGCTTGTGAAAGGAAGCCATGTTGAAGTTAAATGAATTAACTGGGTTAGTTAAAAAAAGAAAACGTATTGGTCGCGGCGGTAATCGTGGCGGCACTTCTGGCCGAGGTAATAAAGGTCAAAAAGCTCGTACGGGGCATTCAAGAAATAGAATTTCTTATGAAGGTGGTCAAATGCCTTTGGTGCGAAGATTGCCAAAGCGTGGCTTTAATAATGCAGCATTTGCTCAAGAGTATACCATTATTAACCTTGCAATTCTTGAAACTCATTTTGAATCAGGCGCAACCGTTACTAAAGAGATGTTGTTTGAAAAAGGCTTTTTAAAAGGCAAGCATGCTCATTTAGTAAAGATTTTGGGCAAAGGTTCATTATCAAAAAAAATAATTATTTATGCTGATGCAATTAGCAAATCAGCAGCTGAAGCTATTGTCAAATGTGGTGGAGAAGTACGTTTAAATACGGAGATTTGAAGCAGTGGTACTCCTAAAAAATTTTAAAAACATGTTTTTTATTCCCGAACTTCGTAAAAAATTGTTTTTTACGTTAGGCGTTCTGATTATAGAAAGGCTTGGGCTTTTTATTCCTATTATAGGAGTTAATGCAGAATTGTTAGCTCAACGTATGGGACAAAAAGGTCTTTTGGGAGGGTTGCTCGGTTATCTTGATACATTTTCAGGGGGAGCATTAGCAAAGGGTGCAATTTTTGCTTTAGGTATTTCTCCTTACATTAGTGCATCAATCATGATGCAGATGTTAACCATGGCGGTACCTTCATTGGAACTTCTTTCAAAAGAAGGTGATTATGGTCGTAAGATTATTAATCAATATACTCGTTATTTGACCTTATTATTAAGCGTTGTTTGGAGTACAACATTTGCTATTACTCTTGAATCTCAGGGATTGGCTATAACGCCAGGATGGGGATTTAGGCTTCTTGCTATTTTATCATTAACTACGGGATCAATGTTTGTAATGTGGCTTGGTGAACAGATATCATTGTTTGGTATTGGTAATGGCAGTTCCATGATTATTTTTGCTGGTATTGTGGCACGCTTTCCTGAGTATTTTTTAAGAACATTAACGGTAGTGTTTGAATTAGGTACTTTAGCTGGTTGGCAAGCATTGTTAATTTTAGCTATTTTTATAGCAATTATTGCGTGTATTATATTCTTGGAAAAAGGTGAAAGAAAAATACCGGTTCAATATGCACGTAGAATTATTGGCCAACGTGTTTATGGCGGACAAAGTTCTTATATTCCGTTTAAAATTAATAGCGCAGGTGTTATGCCAGTAATTTTTGCAACAACTATATTGCAAGTTCCTTTAGCAATTAGTGGATTTCTGGCGCAAAAGGCATATGTATTTAAAGTTTTTTCAGAATGGTTTGCTCCTGCTGGTATTTTATTTAATATATCTGAATTTTTCTTAATTATTTTCTTTTCTTTTTTCTATACAGCCCTAATTTATAATCCTGATGAATTAGCTGAAAATATTAAAAAGAATGGCGGGTTTATTCCTGGTATTAGACCGGGTAAAAAAACTGCTGATTTTTTTAATTATATTTTAACCCGTATCGGATTAGTTGGTGCAGTTTATTTAGGATGTTTAGCGTTAGCACCAAATATTTTAAGTGCTTTATTTGAAATGCCCTTTATTTTAGGGGGAACATCATTATTAATTGTTGTTGGTGTTGCCTTAGAAACTTCTTCTCAAATTGAGTCGTATTTAATTGAACATCGCTATGAAGGTTTTTTAACATCTGGCAGAATGAAAAGTAGGATAGCACGTTGAATTTACATAAAGAAATATACATATTTATTGGACCTCCTGGGGCAGGCAAAGGATCATTGTCTCAATGGTGTATGCAAAAACTTGGATGGCAACAGCTTTCTACCGGGGCATTATGCCGTAAGCATATAGCTGATCAAACAACTATAGGAAAGCAGATAGATTTTGCTATAAAATCTGGTAAACTTATAGCTGATACTCTTATTACTGATATGGTAACAGAGTGGTTAATTGATAATGTTGGTCATGATAAAACACCGGTTATTTTAGATGGTTTTCCGCGTACGGTTGTTCAAGCAGAAGCTTTAGATCATTTGATAAAAACTCAATTGACTGATTGTACATTGAAGGTTGTTAAACTTTCTTTACCCGATGAAATTATTGTTCAGCGTTTGGCAGGTCGTTTGATATGTCAAAATAAAGATTGCCAAGCAGTTTATTCTGTTATTGAAGGTTCAGATTTAGCACCAAAGCGACCTATGATTTGTGATGTATGCTCAAGTTCTCTTGTGCGTCGAATAGATGATGATGCTACGGCTATTCGTGAACGTTTGAAAGTATATCATGAACATGAACAAAAATTACTTGATTATTACCATAATAATGGTCATAAGTTTTATGAACTTGATGTTGATAAGCCATTAGAAAAAGTGTTTGAAGATTTTAAAGCTATGAAATTTATAGTTACCGTATGATTACTATTAAAAATAATTCTTCGATACAAAAAATGGAAATGGCCGGCTTATTATTGGCAGAAGTTTTTGACTTACTTAAACCATCTCTTGTTGCTGGTGTTAGTACCCAAGAATTGGATGCATTAATTGTTCAATTGTTGATAGAAAAAAAATTGATATCTCAGATGAGGGGTTATCGAGGCTATAAACATGTTAGTTGTATATCAATTAATGATGTAGTAGTACACGGAATTCCAGCAGCGTATACCATCTTAAAAGATGGTGACTTAGTAAAAGTTGATGTTTGTGCAGCATGGCAAGGATACTGTGCCGATATGGCGCGGTGTTTTTTTGTTGGAATACCTGATAAATCAAAACAGCATTTTGTTGAGGTTGCCCAAATGGCTTTAGACAAAGGAATTGAGCAAGCAAAACCCGGCAATAAGCTTTCAGACATTTCTGCTGCTATTCAACAAGAAGTAGAAAAGTATGGATATGGCGTTGTGAGAGATTTTGCGGGACATGGCATAGGTAAAAAAATGCATGAGGATCCTGAAATTCTTAATTATGGTAAACCGGGTAATGGACCTATTTTAAAGCCAGGAATGGCATTTGCACTTGAGCCAATGATTACTATGGGTAAATTTAATGTTTACATAGCTGAAGATGGTTGGACAGTAAAAACAAGTGATAAAAGTTTAGCAGCGCATGTTGAGGATACCATTATTATTATGGAAAATGGCCCACGTATTGTAACACGTAGCAAGCAAGTTTGAGAGTATTTATGAAACATAAGAAAGAAGAAGTTATTAAAGTTGATGGTATTGTGAAAGAAACATTACCAAACGCAATGTTTCGTGTTGAAATTGAAGGTGGACATGTTGTTTTAGGTCATGTTTCCGGTAAAATGCGTATGAATTATATTCGTATTTTGCCAGGAGATAAAGTTGCCTTAGAACTTTCTCCTTATGATTTAACACGAGGAAGAATTGTATTGCGTTATAAAGCAGAACAAAATTAGCGTATACTATAGAGCTACAAAGGAATAGCTATGAAAGTAAGAACATCAATAAAAAAAATGTGCGAGCATTGTCGTGTTGTTAAACGTTCACGTATTGTTCGTATTATTTGTGAAAAAAATCCAAGACATAAACAACGTCAAGGGTAATTAAAGGAATCACATGGCAAGAATAGAAGGTGTTAATCTTCCCAATAATAAAAGAATAGAATATGGCTTGACCTATATTTTTGGTATAGGTTTAAAATCATCACAAGATATTTTAAAAAAGCTTACCATTGATTTTAATAAGCGTGTTAAAGATTTAACCAACGATGAAGTTGCAGCTATTCAGAAAGAAATTTCTTCAAATTATTTAGCTGAAGGTGAATTGCGTAAAGAAATCACCAATAATATTAAGCGTTTGCAAGAAATTGGTTCATATCGTGGCTTAAGACATAAAAGAGGATTGCCAGTTAGAGGGCAACGTACAAAAACAAATGCACGAACAAGAAAAGGTCCTCGTAAAGCTGGTGGTGCAATTGCATTGAAGCGCAAAGTAACTAAAAAATAACGTAAGATAATCATACGGTTGATTGAAGGATAGAATGGCCTATAAAAAGAAAACTAAAAAAATAAAACGACAACTTGATCTTGTTGTTGCACATGTAAAATCGACCTTTAATAACACTATGGTTTCAGTTACAACTCCTGATGGAGATGTATTGTTAACTGGTAGTGCAGGTAGATTAGGTTTTAAAGGAGCTCGTAAAGGAACTCCTTTTGCAGCAACTCAAATAGGATCAAATCTTGCTAAGGAAATGGTTACATTGGGTGTTAAAAATGTTGAAGTTAATTTGCAAGGTCCTGGATCAGGAAGAGATTCAGTTGTTCGTGCATTTCAAGCTTCAGGCATTAATGTTTGTATGCTAAGAGACGTTACTCCATTACCACATAATGGATGTCGTTCACCAAAAAAGCGTAGAGTATAAAACATTAGTGGAATTTTTTTTGTAGAATAATAAGGGCGACATGGAAAGAAAGTCTACTCAAGGATCTCAAGAACAACAACAGCCTAAACGTATGAAGAAGTTATCTGAATACGGTAGGCAACTTGAAGAAAAACAAAAAGTTAAAAATATGTATGGTGTTCTTGAAAGACAATTTAAGCGTTTTTTCAAGATGGCAATTAAAGGTCAAGAAGCGCCCGGTGAAAAATTATTAAGTCTCCTTGAAAGAAGACTTGATAATACTGTTTATCGCCTTAAGCTTGCTGTTTCTCGTACTCAAGCGCGACAAATTATTGTTCATGGACATCTTTTGGTAAATGGTAAGAAGGTTTATTCTCCTTCCTATTTAGTGGCAGTTGATGATGAAATTTCATTAGCGCCTAATGTTGCTCAAAAGACCGCTTTTTTAGAGCAAGTTGTTGATAAAAGACTTAATGTTGGTATTAAAGTACCTGAATGGTTAGAGTTGAATAAAAAAGAGCGCAAAGGACGTGTTTTACGATTCCCTGTTCGTTCTGATATTCAAACTTCAATCGAAGAACATTTAATTGTTGAATTATATTCCAAATAACGCAAGTACAGGCTTGCCTTTTTGATCCAATTTATGGATACGGTTCGGGAGAATACATGGATAAGAAGGAGTATAAACCACTAACAATTCCAAGGCTTAGCTGGAATAAGAAATCTCTTAATGATAGTTATGGTGAGTTGGTTTCTCAACCATTAGAGCCTGGATTTGGTATTACGCTTGGTAATGCATTAAGACGAACTTTGTTAGGAAGTGTAGAAGGTTCTGCAGTAACGTCAATTATTATAAAAGGCGTTAATAATGAATTTTCATCATTGCCTGGCGTTGTTGAAGATACGATGCAACTTGTGCTTAATAGCAAAGAAATTGTGGTCCGGAATAAAGAAGGTTTGCCTGGTAAAATGCGTCTTCAAGCAAAAGGTGAAGCAGTTATTCGTGCTGGTGATATTAAAGTTGATGATCATTTAGAAGTGATTAATAAAGATCATATCATTGCTCATATTTCTCAAGGTGGTTCTTTAGATATTGAGTTTTTTATTGAATCGGGACGTGGTTATCAATTAGCTCAATGGCCGGCTGGAAAACCGTTACAAGAAGATGGTCGTATTTATTTAGATGCTATGTTTTCGCCGGTACGAAAAGTTACCTTTGATGTTGAAAAAACACGCGTTGGTAGAGACATAGATTATGATAAATTGACTCTTGTTATTGAAACTAATGGATCAGAAAACCCATTACAAGTATTACATTATGCAGTTTCAGTGCTTCGCACACAATTAGAACATTTTTTAGCGAGCGCAGAAATTCCTTTTAATACGTTAGCATCCGCGCCAGAAGAAGAAAAAGAAGAACAATATGTAGCAGATGAGGAAAGCACCTTAAAAGGTATTCCTGTTGATCTTTTATTTAAGCCTATTGATGAATTAGAACTTTCAGTACGAGCACATAATTGCTTAGTTAATGCTGATATTAAGCGTGTTATTGATCTTGTTAATCTTACTGAAGAAGAAGGCCTTAAGATAAAGAATTTTGGACGTAAATCTTTGAATGAAGTTAAAGATAGTCTTAAAGCATTTGGTCTTTCTTTTGGTATGAATATTAAAGAATCAGACATCAAGAAGCTTATGAAAGAAAAAGATAAAAAAGATGAATAAATTAATTTGTTTAGGTGGTAATAAATCATGAATCATCAAAACGGTAAAGCTAAACTTAATCTTAAGCCATCTCATAAAAGATCATTATTGCGTAATCAAGTGATTCATTTGATTACCTATGGTCAATTAATTACAACAAAAGCACGTGTTAAAGAAGTTCGACGATTTGCTGAAAAATTAGTAACTATTGCTCGTGAAGGTAATAATTTTAATGCCAGACGTCGTGTTAAAGCATTATTACCTTATAAAGAAGAAGCATTAGTAAAACTTTTTAAAGAAATTGCGCCTCAATATGTTGAACGCAATGGCGGCTATACTCGTATTATTTCACTTGGTCGACGTGTAAGTGATACTGCTCCTATTGCCAAATTGGAATGGGTATAGTTATAATTTATGACAGACCATGCAGATTTTATTAATCAGATTCAAGCAGTATTAGCTGAGATTAAACCAGCATTGCAACAAGATGGTGGTGATCTTGAGTTTGTTAATGTTGAAGATGGTGTAGTTCATATCAAATTTAAGGGTGCCTGTATCGGGTGCCCTTTTTCTTTTTATACGTTAACTATGGGGATTGAAAAAAATCTTAAGGAACGTATTCCTGCTATAAAAAAGGTAGTTGTTGATTAGATTTTTAGGTGTTTTTTACCTATAATCAGCTTTTCTATTAATTATATAATTTCAGATAGAATTTTTTTGACAAAGTAACTATTATATAGTATTCTTCTACTATAACAGTGTTTTTTTAGCATTGTTAATGTACTATGTTCTTTAATAAAATTATGGAGGTTATTATGAACTATTCTTTTGTAAAAAAAATAATGCTTGGCTGTTGTTTTATGCTCATAGGGCAACAACAATTACAAGCAAAATATGCGTATACCGTAGAAGGATTGACCAAGTCCTTTTCGAATTTTGTTCAAATTATTAAGCTTCGTAATAATTTAAAACAATTATCATTATGGGGTAATAGAGTTGCAGTTGCAGCTGGATTATTAGGTATAAGTTATTTTTGTTATTGTGCAGTACAACATTATGTAACTAACAATAAGAATAATAGTGATCCAAAAAATGAATCAAAAGAAGAAAACAAAAACGAAAAAAAATAATTAATTATTTTTTGATTTAATTAACCTTGCTCAACAACGCGTACGGTAGTTCCTTGAATTCCTTTTTCTACATAAAAATGTACAGGAAATTGATCTTTCATAGCAGGTAAATGAGAAACAATAATAATTTTACAAAAATCATCTTGAATTTTGTATAAGGCATCCATAATATGAGTGAGCCCTTCTTCATCTTGTGATCCAAATCCTTCATCAATAATAAGAGTTTGTAATGAAGTTCCTGCCCTGCGTGCTAAAAGTTTAGAAATAGCAATGCGCAAAGCAAAATCAATTCTAAATGCTTCGCCACCAGAAAACATTTCGTAAGGTCTAATGCCATGAGGATCTGATATTTTTATATCAAGCGTTTCTTTTGTGCCTCCTTTTTTTAAATCACGTAATGATTCAATAAAAATATGTGCTTGATTATCAGTTAGTTGTCCTAATAACATATTTGCTTCTTGTTCAATTTCGGGAATAGCATCTTCAATTAATAATGCTTGAATACCATCTTTACTTAATGCCGTAGCAATTGTTTGATAATCGTACGTGGTAGCATTGAGTTGATTAATAAGAATGTTATTTTGTTTATGTTCTTGTTCAAGAGTGATTAATGCACTGCGTTGATGTTCTAAACTTCCTTTTTCTTGTAATGCTTTTTCTTTTGTTATTTGTAATTGTTTTAAAAGATTTATTGTTGTTTGTTCCTCCTCTAAAAGTTTATTAAATTGTTCTTGTAATGATATACATTCTGTTAATTGTTGTTGTAATTCATTTTTTTTACGGCTTACTGTTTTAAGAGTTAAACAATGCTGATGAATGGTAGCGGCGCGTTGTTGTTGCAATGCATAATCATGCATAATGGTTACCAGCATTGATTGTTTTTGCTCTAATTGTAGTAATAATGCAGCATCTTGTTGATGTTGTATTTGATCATAAGATAATTCTTGAATATTGGTTTGTATGCTGGTCAGAGAAAGTATTATGGTTTGGTAATCTTGATTATTCTTAATGACTTGTTGTTCAGAGGTATTACTATTTTGTATATCTTCCTCTTGCTGAGTAATAAGGAGAGCGCTATCATTAATTTCTTGTTCTAATCTGCTTTTTTGATATGCAAGAGCATGGAGCAATGTGGTGAGTTTTGTTACTGTTTTATGTAATTCTTCTAAGCGCAGCACTTTTAATTGTTGTGCAGCAGCGTTGTTTTTAAGTTCTGTAAGAGCAGTATGTTGCTTCACCAAGATCTCTTTTAGCAGCGGCAGTATTTTAGTAAAACGTTGTAACGTATGTTTTAAAAGCTGTTCTTGTTGTATAAATTGTGATTTTAAAAATTTTTTGCGTGAAGCTGATAAATTTTGTTCACACAGTGGGCAACTTGGGTTGTTTTCATCATGGGTTAATTGTTGTTTTTTTTCTAATTGCGTTAATTCATTTTTAGTCAGATTTGCTTGAGCAACCCAGGTATGATACATTCTTTTTCTTTTTTCAAACTGTTTTTCTACTGTTGCGCTATCATCACTAAGGATATTGTTTTTAGTATCATGTTCTAGAACAATTCGTTCTTGATTAAGTGTAGTAAGCTCAGCAGTATGTTCATTAATTTTTTTTTCTAATTCATTATGTTGAACTTGTTTATTGATATAATCATTTTTGAGTCGTTCTAAAATAATTTTTTTTTCATGAATTTTTTTTTGTCCTTCTGCTATTAACACAGCAAGAAGCCGTTGTTCTTGTTCTTTTTCTTGTAAATATAACTCTTTAAGTTCTAATATTTTTTGCAATCGATATTGATGATGATTAATGCGTGCAGTAACATTCTTTTTTTCTGCATCGAGTGTTGTTACATCTGGTAATGAACGGTACTGTTTATTGATAGAACGCCATTGAGCATAGTGATTGCGTAATAATTGTTGTTCTGTTTTTTCATGTTGTAATATTTGTTCTTGTTGGAATGTAAGAAGTTGTTGCTGCTGTTGTAAAAGAGCACGTTCTTTTTTGCGCTCTTTAAGAGTTGATAATTGTTGTTCTATTACCTGCTCTTCATTTTTTATTGTGGTAAGATTAGCATCAATAGCAAGAATATTTGCATTAATTAATGTAGTTTGTTGTAAATCAGTTTCAATACGATGTTGTAATTTTATTAAATGTTGTGTATCAAGAACTGCCTGTTTACTTTTATCAACCGCTCGTTTGCGTAAAAGTTCATAATGACCAAGTCCTAAAATAGTTCCTAAAATATCTTTGCGCTCCTTAGGAGATTTTTTAGAAAATTCATTGGCTTGCCCTTGGCGTAAAAAGGCGGAATTAATAAATGATTCATAATCTAATCCTATCATCGCTTCTATTTTTGCTTGTGTATCGCGAATAGTTTTGTCAGTTAAGGTAATAAGATGATCGGTTTCTGGATTAAGAAGTCCAAATTCTAAGATTGCATACGGTTTGCCATATGCTTGCGCATATTCTCGTTTAATGCGGTAATGTTGATTGTTAAAAGCAAAATCAAACATAATCATCATATGTGTTTGTCCAAGACGTAATAAGTGCGAATCTGCTTTTGCTGTGCCGGAAATTTTACGCGCTTGTCCCCATAATGCCCAAGTAATTGCATCAAGTAATGCTGATTTGCCATGGCCATTTTTACCACTTAAGCAGATAAGGTGATATGGTTCAAAATTAATAGTTTGAACTTGAGATCCATAACTTAAGAAATTTTTGATTTGTAATTGTAAAGGAATCATAATAAATCATAAAAAAAATAAAAATATATTAAAAAACTAGGGATAGTATAGTACAGATCGATAGTTAGATCTATTGGATAATGATTTTTTATAGGTTTGTTATAAAAAATTCTTATTGAAATTTATTTTTTTATAGGTTATACTTACTTTATTATAAATTATTAGCGTCATAATTAACTATGGAAGGGAATCTTATGACGGATGTTTCTTCTTTGTATTTTTGTACCACTTATGCCATGATCATGGCTGACCATTCTTTTTCTTCTCATTGGCATCATTGCCATTCTCATTAATATTACCCATTTTTTAGCAGTTTAATTTTTTGTGCTTAATTTTTGATTAAAAAATAAGGCGCTTTGTATATTATTAATTGAATATTGTTACGTTTTTTCACGTAATAATTTCTGTTTTTTAAATAAGGATTTTTTCTCATGAATAAGAAATTATTAGGTATTAGTGTTGTGTTAATTAGTTTAGTAATTTTTACTTGCTTGTTTTTACGCTGGAGTAGTTTTATGGCGCCAGATCAGAATCTTTTTGTGGTTGGAACAGCAAGTGGTTACGCTCCTTTTGTCAGTATTAATGAGCAGGGCATTTATGAAGGATTTGATATTGATATTGCTCAAGAAATAGCCAAGAGACTTGGTAAGAAATTAGTTTTAAAAGATCTTGGGAGTATGGTCACGTTATTATTAGCGCTTAAACAAAATAAAATTGATTGTGTTATTTGGGCACTTTCTATTACTCAAGAACGGCTTCAAGAATTTGCTATGATTCATTATCAAGGACAAGAAATTAAAAAATTGCCGCTTGTTTTTTGGAATAAAATTCCAGCAGGAATTGCTAGCATTCAAGATTTAAAAAAATATCCTTCTGCAGTTATTTGTGTTGAACCAGGATCTTCTAATGAAGCTTTTTTGCAAAAATTTGATTTTGTAACGCTAAAACCTATGGATAAAATTGTTGATGCAATTTTGGATATCAAATATGGCAAATCATTAGCAACGGTTATTGACCCTTCGTTAATGAATGATGTAACTGCAAAATATCCGGAGCTTAAGGTATTAGAAATTCCTCTTGATGAACAATGGCGTATTTTTGGTAATGGTATTGCTTGCAATAAAGATAATACCACTATTATTGAACAAATACGTCAGGGTGTTGAACAAATTAAAGCGGATGGCACTGTTGCACAACTAGAACGTACATGGAATCTTAAAGGATAATCTGATGATTAATAAGATTGATTGTATACTCCATATAATGCCTCAATTAATGCGGGGCATGTTGGTGACATTGCAGTTATGGGCAGGTGCAGCGGTAATGGGCCTTTCAATTGGATTGTTATTGGGCATAGTAAGTTGTAGAAAATTACGTATACCGGGCGTAAGCATTTTGTTGAATAGCATAACTTTTGTAGTCCGGGCAATTCCGTTTTATGTACAATTACTGATTATGTATTTTGTTTTTCCTGAGTTAATCGGTATTAATGTTACACAAAATAGTGCCGGTATTTTGGCATTAGGCATCTGTTCTGCTGCTTATAGTGCTCAAATTGTTAAAGTAGGTATTAATAACATTTCTGATGGACAATGGGATGCAGCACAGATTGTTGGTTTATCAAAAGTGTTAACCTTGCGTTATATTATTATGCCGCAAATGTTGAATAATGTGTTACCTGCATTGTTAAATGAATTAGAGCATTTATTAAAAAGTACTGCTGTCATTTCTTCCATTGGGGTTATTGAACTTACTCGTTCTGGAATGAATATCATTTCGCGAGGCGGAGATCCTATTATTATGTATGGTTTGGTTGCCTTATTATATTTTGTTTGTTCCTTATTATTTAATAGCGTAAGCAAAATAGTGGCATATACGATGTTGTATAAATCAGTGCATAAATAACTTGCTAAATAATACATAAAAAATATACAGTCATTTTATGAAGGTAAAAATTTAAACTATTAAAAAAAGGATAGGCAATGAAGCAGATCGGTAAAAAATTGCTTGTTATTGTAATGTGTTTTTTCTTGGTTGAGATTGATGCAATGCGCTCGCGTACGCAACAATCTCAACCAACTAATTTACAAACACAATTAGGTATTTTAAAAACAAAACTTGATGTATTAAAGCAAGCATTGAGTGTTCCTTTTTCTAGAAGAGGTGAGCAAAAAATATCTCAGGAAGAAATAGCAAGAATTAATCGAGAAGTTCAAGAAAAAAGTAAGCAGCACAAAAAGGAATTTGAAGAACAACAAAAAAGAGAGCAAGAGAAAGAACAACGTCAAAAAGAAGAAGAGAAACGGAAGCAAGAAAAGCAAGAAAAACGTTTAAAAGAAGAAAAACAGAAGAAAGAACAAGAAGCACGTTTAAAACAAGAAGAACTTGAAAAACAAAAAACAGAAAAAGACGTACCATTGGAGACGTTTGAAGAGCAAGCAAAGCGGGTTGAGCGTTTATTCGGTAAGCCAGGAGAGCAAAAAGGTGGACAAAAAAGTCCAGAAGAAATATTAAAAGCAGAAGATGTTACATATAAAAATTGGACTTTGGCAGCTAAGCTAGATGCCAAATTTGATACATTTATGAAAGCGTTGAAAGCAAATAACTTTTTTGGTAATGCTAATATTCCTCAGCAATATGAACAAGATCTTGAAGAATATAAGAAGGTTTCTAAATGGCCTATAAAGCTATTTGAATATCAAGCAAAATTTTATTTTATTGCATTGTTAGAAAATATTGATCAAAAAGATCCTTTCGACTCTTCTGTTTTTAGAACACAAGGAGTGGGGTTGGCATGGTTTGGGAGAATATTATATCAATACATTACCTTGATAAATAATCCTACAAATAAGGAATTCAACGATACATTGCTTTTGGATGGTAAAAAAGCCAGTGATTGGGTTGCAATATTTATTAATATTTTTAAAAATACCGCATTACAGCATTTTCAAATAGGTGTGGTAAACTCAATACATAACGTAAAATATTTTGAAGACGGATTTGTTACGCTTGATAAGTGGATACAGAAAGCAAAAGATGAAAACCATTATAAGAAGCTTTTAGATGATTATAAAAAAGAGATGAATAAATTTTTAGCATTTGCTTTAAAGAATCCATCAGAACCAAATGTCTTGGAATCTTTTGGTAAATATTATGATTTGTATCTTAAATTGTTAGAAAAATTGAATAAACTTGTAGCATCGAAAACTGAAGAGAAAAAATCAACAAAAGAATCTATAAAACAAGATGTTTTTAATTTTTTTGCTAAACAGGATGAATCTTTAGAAAAATTTGATGTGGCTTTGCAAAAACAACAATTAGATGATACGTATAATGAGCTTATGCAAATAGTGAATAATAATAATGATAAACAAGACTTTGATATTAAACATAATAGCAGAAGTCAATATGGCATGTTTCAAGAAAAATTGGGAATATATGATCAAAATATTAATGACTATACAGGACTTGATAAAAATATTTATCAGGCAAAAGCTGATTTTGTTGCTATGTTAGCAGATGTTTTTCAGTTAGACATAGGGCGATACAGCTTTAGGGAAAATGCGAGCTTGCAAAGATTTGCAAAAAACCTGAAGGATTTTGAAGAATTGGTTTCAAAAAATGTAACATTACAAGGAATTGTCCTTGAGGATGGTGACACTGCTCAAGGTTGGTTAAAAACTTTAAATCTTATTTTTAACGTAGCAGCAACAAAGAAGTTTCCTTCAGAAATGATTGGTAGCAGTGAGACCTTAGATAACATTACAAAAAATCTTGATACGCTTAAGATGCAAAATAAATGGGATTTGTATAAAAAGCAGATGCAGCAATTTGTTTGGTTTCTTGGAAGCCACTTGGCTCCAGATAACAAAATAATCTTTGGTAAATATTATGATGAGTATAACGAAAATTCATCATCAGCACTTTCTTCTTCAAATCCTCCTGTGATTGAAGAGAAAAAACCAACATCGGAATCTACAAAACAAGGTTCTGTAGCCTTGAAAAACCAATTAGATGATCAGTATAATGAGCTTATGCAAATAGTGAATGCCAATAAGACAAATCAAAAATTTAATGTTAATAATAGAAAAGAAGGCTACGGTCAATTTGAAGACAAGCTGTCTATTTATCGGAATAGTATTCAAGAATATACAGGATCTGATAAAGATATTTATGAGGCAAAATATTATTTTGTTGGTATGTTAGTAGATATTTTGCAGATAGGTACTTCTGATTGGGATTACATGTTGAAGGATAAAGCGAGTTTGAAATTATTTGCACAACGTTTGGGGGATTATACAGCATTGGTTAAGGCTAATAAACAATTGCAAGATATGATTCTTTGGAATAGGAGCACTGCAAATACATGTATAGACACTTTAGAACAGATTTTTACAACGACGGTCATAAAGGAGTTCCCTTCAAAATGGGCTAGTTCGAGTGATACTTTGGATAATTTTAAAACAAATCTTGATAGGCTTAAGAGCCAAAGTAAATGGACTTCATATAAAGAAGAGATGCGGAAATTTGTGTGGTTTCTTGGAGATCACCTTACTCCTGAGAATAGAATAATATTTGGTGAATATTATGATTATTATATGAATCGAAAAGAATAATTAACGATAAATATTTTTTATTCAAAAAAAGGGCGCTCATTATTACGGGCGCCTTTTTTTGGTAATGAATGGTAAAAAAACATTGCTATAATTTCTCTTTTCTTTAACTCTATAGTACAAGCATTATACTCATTGAGTGTAAAACATACGTATAATATAATGAGAAAAAAGGCATTGAGCATTATGATGGATCATATTTTTAGGCAATACGATATTCGTGGTAAAGTTGGTTTAGAGCTTCCTCTTGATCAGGTATATAAATTAACTCAGGCAATTGCATATTATTTTATACAACAAAATCCTCAGATTAAAACGGTAGCAGTTGGTGCTGATGGCAGAACGCATTCTCCTGCAATAAAAGAACAGGTTTGTAAAGCATTGCAAGAAAGCGGTTTGAATGTTATTTTTGTGGGCATTTGCCCTACACCAGTTCTTTATTTTTCTTTATTTACTCTTGCGCACGTTGATGCAGGATTAATGATTACTGCTTCTCATAATGGTAAAGAATATAATGGTATTAAAATCTGTTTGGGTAAAAATTCTGTATGGGGCCAGCAGATTCAAGAGATAAAAAAATTGTATAAAGCTGGTGTTATTTGCCAAGCAGATTCAATAGGTTCTTATACTGAAAAGCCGATGATTGATTATTATATTCAATGGCTTTATGATCATTTTCCTTCTTTAGTTGGTATGCAATTAGCAGCAGTAATAGATTGCGGTAATGGTGCAGCGGGCACGGTGCTACCGCAATTGATAGAAAAAATGCAATGGCATAAAATACAATTATTATATCCTGAGGTTGATGGCACCTATCCGCATCATGAAGCGGATCCTACGGTTGAAAAAAATATGTTGGCAGTACAACAATTACTTGCACAAAATTCATCATTAGAAATTGGTTTGGGTTTGGATGGTGATTGTGATCGCATGGCGCCTATGACTAAGCAAGGAGAATTAGTAGCAGGTGATAAATTATTGGCACTTTTTGCGCAAAATATTGTGCGGGATTATCCCGGTGCCTGTATTGTTTTTGATATCAAATGTTCAGCAGGATTACCTGAATTGTTAGTGCAATGGGGTGCAAAACCATCGATTTCTCCTTCTGGGCATTCAATTATTAAAGATCAAATGAAAAAGCAGCATGCGTTATTGGCTGGTGAATTAAGTTGCCATTTTTTCTTTCATGATCGTTACTTTGGATATGATGATGGTATTTATGCAGCAATGAGACTTTTTGAACTATTACAAGGCGGAAAAACATTATCAGAATTATTAGCTGTTTTTCCTAAAAAATATAGCACACCGGAGTTACGTATTGAATGCCAAGAATGGCAGAAGGAGATTATTGTAGAGCGTATTAAAAACAGTTTTGTTGGACGTTCTGATGTTCATATGATTACTCTTGATGGAATTCGTGTTACCATGGAATATGGTTGGGGTATGATTCGGGCTTCTAATACACAATCAGTTGTATGTTTGCGATTTGAATCTGATTCATTACAAGGGTTAGAGCGCATTAAACAGGAATTTATGCAACCATTAGAATATTATTTTGCCACTACGGCATTAAAACAAGAAATTAATTATTAAATATTATGAGATCCATAGGATTACATTTGCGTTTTACGCATTCATTTTCTGAACTTATTTATCAAATAGAACAGTTAAAGCTTTCTAGCTTTCAATGTTTTTTAGCACCGCATCAACAAAGTACTTATATGCCATTAGCGCAAGATATTGCAACATTAAATCAAATACGGCGGATTGAAAATATTGATCTGTATATTCATGGATCATATCTTATTAATTTAGCGGCATCAGATAATGATTTTGCAAAAAAAATGTTTAGAAGAGAATTGCATTGTGCAAAAATGCTTGAAAGTAATTATTTAATAATGCATCCTGGCGCGGCAAGTGGCTTTGTTGATCGTCAACGAGGAATTGATACGTTAGTGCGCGCTTTAAATGAGAGTGTTAAATGCGAGGATGGTATAATAATTTTGCTTGAAAATATTGCTTACGGTAATCATTCTATTGGCGGTGATATTCAAGATTTTGTTGTAATACGAGAAAAATTAGATCAACCAGAAAGAGTGCAATTTTGTATTGATACAGCGCATGCTTATGCTTATGGCTATGATATTGGCAATCAAGAAGGACAAGATCAGTTTATTAACTCTGTTGTAGATAAATTAAGTATTGATGCAATTAAATTGTTGCATTTAAATGATACCCAGGAACCGTTAGGTTGTAAGCGTGATAAACATGAGTTGTTAACGCAAGGGTTAATGGGAACAGAAGCATTACAACGATTTGCTCTTGATGAACGATTAAAAAATATTCCTCTTATTATGGAACTTCCTTTGGTAGGATTAAAAGAACAGCAAGAAATGTTGAATCTTGTTAAAAAATGGCATTCTTAAAAAAATAAGGAGTTAGTATGATGCGCATTGCTATTAATGGATTTGGCCGTATTGGCAAAACATTCTTACGTACAATACTTTTAGACAAACAAGCATTAAAAAAAATTACCGTAGCAGCTCTTAACATTGGGCCTTCTGATAAAAATTTGGTTGGTCATCTTTTTAAATACGATACATTAATGGGTATTTATCCCGGCACGGTACTTTTTAAGAATGATTTTTTAATCATTGATGGTTATGAAATACCAATTTTAACAGAAAAAGATCCTGAACAATTGCCGTGGCAAAAATTAGCGATTGATTGGGTTGTTGATTGTTCCGGTAAATTTACCAAACGTGAAGGGGCCGAAAAACATGTCAAAGCCGGAGCTCAAAAAGTATTAATTTCTGCACCAGCACATGGTGATGATGTTACTATTATTCCTGGTGTTAATGATGAAAAATTTGATAATAACAATCATACTATTGTTTCTTTAGGCAGTTGCACCACTAATGCATTATTACCAACATTAAAAGTATTATATGATAATCTTGGTTTGCAAAAAGGTTTTATGACAACCGTTCATGCTTATACCAATTCCCAAGCATTACTTGATGTTGCTCTTGATAATGATCCTCGTAGAGCACGTGCTGCTGCACTTAATATTGTGCCAACCAGTAGTGGCGCAACCAGTAGTGTTGCTAAAATTATTCCTGAGCTTGCTGATAAAATAAATGGTTGTGCGCTGCGCGTGCCGGTTGGTAAAGTTTCAATAGTTGATCTTTCTTTTGAATCAAATAAAAATCTTACGGTTGATGAAATTCATGCAGCTTTTAATAAGGCTGCGCAAACTACTTTGCAAGGCATTTTAGCAATAACCGATGAACCGTTGGTTTCTTCTGATTTTAGTGGCAATAGTCATTCCGTTATTATTGATGCAACCATGACGCAAACAGTAGGATCTATGGGGAAAGTTTTTGGTTGGTACGATAATGAATGGGGTTATAGCCAACGTTTAAAAGATTTTCTTATGGCGCGTTGTAAATAAGAAATATTAAACTATATTTTGGTTGTGCGGATACTTAAGTGATGGTGGTAGCAGTGCAGTAATTACTGCATTTTCTTTAAATAGAAATATTGCATCCTTTTTAGGTGAGTCGCCATAACGATCAATAGGAACATTATTTAATAAGGTAGCGGCTTCTTGTGGTGTGATTTCAAAAGTACTGAAATATTCATTGAGCTCTCCTCGTTTATCATATAATGATAAATATTTGTTATTATTTGTTATTTTATTAAAACATAATGCCCCTATATAACGAGCTTGTAATTCTTGGGAAAGGCGCGGATTTTTTTTGGCATATTTTTTGCCAGCAGCCTTAAGAATACTTGCAATATCTCCCTGAAGATAAAGTGTTTTTTTAGGATTTTCCGATGGTACAATAGGAGAAATTGGATCAATCCAGCTATGGTGACGTTTTAAAAAGGCATGCGCAACTCCTTGTACTACCACAACAGCGGCGGCCATTACTGAGAAAGCTTCTTTATAAGCAGGCAGAAAATTAGCTGCTGCAATACTACCCGTAGCAATAGTATCCAACGGTATTGCTATTGCAAGATGACGATTTCTTATTTTTTGTTTTTGTTTTGCTTGTTGTTCTGCAAAACTGTCAACAGCACCCAGAGGGTGTTGAAGAAAAAATGTTATAATAAAAGTTACTATAAAGGTAAAACGTGCATAGCGCATTATAATCCTTGTAATGATATATGAAATAAGAGATGAATAAGTTTTTTGCAATAATTATTGAATAATTATTTGTATAATATTACTATTAATTTGAAAAAATGTACAGATTATTAAGATATAATTATTTTTTTTAATAATTGCTATTATTAATGTTTTTGCTGATGATGTATTGAAATATTTTAGACCTTGCTTGGACCATTTGGATAATTAAATGCTGTTGCGGGCAGTTTTAATGTAAATGCCCCGCTCTTTTGTTTTTGTATGTTTATAACGTCTTTATTATTCCAATCCCATTCACAGCTCTCAATGGGAATATGATTCAACAATGAAGCAGCTTCATTTGGTGTGATTTCAAAAGTCCCAAGATAATGGTTGATTTCTGGTAGTTTATCTTTTAATGCTAAAAGCTTTGGTTGTTTTGTATATTCTTTTAAGCAAAATATGCCGAGTTTGCGATTTTTTAATTCTTGTTTTAGTTGAGGACGATGTTTGCTGAAGGAATTACCGGCTTGTTTAAGAAGACTGGCAATGTCTCCTTGCAAGTAGAGTTTTTTTGCATTGTTGTCCGATGGTATAATATAAGGAAATTTAAGTATCTTAAATATACGTATTGCATTAATTACATGCAAAAGTGGTTGAATAAGTAATGGGGATATTGTTAAAGTATAAAATAATCCTGGGTTATTTCCATAAATTATGCCTACAACTCCACTAGCAGATATAACTTCCATGCTTGCTGCTATGAGGCCGTGAGCTATTGATATTTTTTTAGCTTTATGTTTTTTTTGTTTTTGAAAACTTTCAACAGCATGAAGAGGTTGTTGAACAACGATTAATACGATAATACCAAGAATAATTTTATGTGCGTAATGCATGTATGATCCTTGTATTATATGTTTATTGGTAAATAATCAATTGCATAGTATATTACTGAATTTTAGGGAATGTAAAGATTTTGTATGATCCTGCTATCCATAAAGTTCCGCTTCACAAATTAATGATTTTGTTTTATTCTTACTGCAGTAAAGCTTATTTGAATATCCTTTCTGTTTAGGAAACTAAATGGGCCCATAGCTCAGCGGTTAGAGCAATCGGCTCATAACCGAGAGGTCCCAGGTTCAAATCCTGGTGGGCCCACCATTTAATTTCTACATTCATAAGCTAATACAAATATTTCAGAAAGGTTACGTAGCATGAATGAATTTCCTCTTCAAACATTTATAGCGTTAGTTAAGTTTGACCGACAAACTTATATGATTGAGCAAGAAATTAGTCAATTAAATGTACAAATTGATTTTTATCAGCGAGAATGTGAGCGCTATGAAGAGCATGTAGAAGCGCTTAAACAAAAAGTTCATGAACTTCAAAAAGAGGTTCATACGCAAGAGCTTCGCATGAAAGAGCTTGATCAAGCTCAAAAAGAAAAGCAAAAAAAAATGGATGCTCTTACTCATGTCCGCGATTATCAAAGTTTAGCTCATGAAATTGATAAAATAAAAAAAGCGGAACATGACCTTGAAGAGACGCTCTTAGCAGCATGGCATGCTTTTGAAACTGCTCAAAAAAATTATGAAGTTCAAAAAAAAATGTATGATGAAAAAATGGCAGCATTAACAATCTTAATTCAAGAAAAAACAGAAAAAATAACGTTATTAGGTAATGATCTTGTGCAACGCACTCTTGAGCGAGCTAGTAAAGAAATTAATATTCCTGAGCAATGGTTAGAAAAATATGTATTAATGCGCAATAAAGTTCCCAATCCGGTTGTTCCGGTTATTGATGGATCTTGTAGCGCCTGTTTTTATCGCGTATTGCAGCAAGATTTAGCACGGTTGCATAAGGGAGCAATGTTGCAATGTAAAGATTGCTTTCGATTTTTATATATTGAATCAAGTGATCAACAATCATGAAACAACTTAATATTTTTGACGAATGTATTCCAGAAAAAATTCCTCACAAGCGAGGATCAGTTATTTGGAAACTTTTTGTTGATGGTGCATCCAGAAAAAATCCGGGCATAGCTGGTGGCGGATTGTATCTTTTAAAGAATGATGAGCCGTTTTATCAAAAAGGTTTTTTTCTGGGCCATAAAACTAATAATCAAGCAGAATATTTAGCTTTATTATTAGGAATTTTTATTGTTAAAAAAAGTATGGATTTACATGATTCATTATATATTGTTTCTGATTCTGAACTGTTAATAAAGCATTTAAAAGGGGAATACAAGGTTAAAAATCCTGATTTAAAAAAACTTTTTGATTTAGCATTTATACTGCTTGCAGGAGTTCATTATTCTTTTTGTCATGTATTACGAGAATACAATACTCAGGCCGATCAAATGGCTAATGACGGTATAGACAAACGAATTAAAGTTCCCGAAGAATTTATAAAGATATTGCATGCACATCATATTTCTCTTTAAGATTTTTGTCTGCCTTTTGAGTGGTATGCAAGAAATTTCATCAGCTGTTAAAAAATCTCATTCTTTGCAGAAAAAAACAGCTCTTATTAAGCAACAAAATAAGCCGATTGATTCTTTGCGTATTTATCAAAATGGTATTTCTTTTTTAGAAAAACAGTTTGCTGATATGTCATATGAAAAACCTTATGCATTAAGTTCTGCAGGGCAACAGCTTTTGGTATGGGTAGTTTCTGGGCAACCATTTATTATAGCAGCACTGCCACAATCATTAATTTCTTTTAACAAGTATAATAAAGATGTTGTGCCTTTGCGTGAGTATGAATCTGAATTTATTGAATTTAAAGTTCGTGTATTATTAGATGAAAAAGAGCATGGTAATGACCAAATATGGGAACTTACTAATAAAAAAGGATTTAGTCTGATTGATTTAAGTAATCCGGATGATACTAAAAAATATTATCAAAAAAAAATTGTTATTCATCATAACAATGGAAGCCTTTTTATTAATGATAAAAAAGTTCAGCAAAAATATTTAAAAATAGATCCTTTGGAAGAATATATTGGTTTTAATGATAATCATTACCGTGGTTCTTTTATTGTTATTCATGATAATCAAAAAACATTATTAATTAATCAGATTGAACTTGAAGATTATGTGGCATGTGTTCTTAATGCAGAAAGTTGGCCTGGTTGGCCATTAGAGGTTAATAAAGCATTTGCTATTGCTTCGCGCACTTATTTGGCACATAAAGTTCTTGAGGCAACTGCTGCAGGATTATCTTATCATATAAAAAATACTAATATTCACCAAACATATAATGGTATTCATAGCAGTGATCTGCTTAAAAAAGCGGTTGAGCAAACAAAAGGACTTATTGTAACGTATAATAAAAAACCTATTTTAGCGATGTTTGATTCTTGTTGCGGCGGTATTATTCCTGCTCATATGAGTGGCATAGATTTTAAACATACTCCTTATTTAGCGCGTAAAATTCCTTGTACCTTTTGTAAATCATGTAAATTATATTCTTGGAAATTAGAATACACTCTTGCGCAGCTGGAAGAGATTTTACAGGAAGCGGAAAAACCGCTTAAAAATTTACAGGATATTAGAATAATAAAAAAGGATAAGGCTGGTGTCGTTCATAAAGTTGCTTGTATTGGCAAGCCTCATGAATTAACGTTTACCGGGCAGCAATTTTATTCATTATTAAGTAAAGTGAAAAGTTATTGTTATTCAATAGAAAAAAAAGGAAAAAAAATTATTATTCAAGGGCGTGGTTATGGCCATAATCGTGGTATTTGCCAATGGGGAGCGCGTAACATGGTTGATGAAGGATGGAATTATAGAAGCATTTTAAGTTTTTATTATCCAGGAACTTTATTGATGAAATTAAGACCGGTAATATATAAAGTATAAAAAAAGCTCCAAAAATAATTTTGAAGCTTTATAAAAAAATAGAATTTTTTAAAAAGATTTAATCGCCATATTCTAGTTCTTCAGAATCTTGATCCCTTTTATGATATTGTTATGGCATTAACTATCGTAAAGAAAGATTCAGTAGTTTGTTCTTTTAAGGCTTGTTCTTTTTTAATAAATTCTTCCAGTTTTTTTAATCTTTTTTGTTTTTTTACAATAGTTTTGTTTAATAAGAAATTTGTTAGAATATGAATAGCTAATTCTTTTTTTTGCTTATTAACTTCTGCTTTAGCAACAGGTGAGATATTATGCGGAATACAAAATATCATTGCAATATAGATCAAGTATTTCATTTATAATCCTTGTAAGTATTATTACATAAAAAAGGCCCCAAACTTTTTCGAGGCCCTTTTTTATTTTTTAGTCAAAAAAATTATTTTGCTTGGTTATTTTGTTCTTCTGTTGAAGATTTTACTTCTTCAAGTTTGAAAACAAGAGAAGTTGCTTTTGCGTCTTCTCTTAGTTGTGCAAGATTATATCCTAATATACATTTTAATGTTTGCGATGCTTTATCTTTTTCTTCTTGTGTAGCTGATTCATCATTGAGTATTGCTGCAGCTTGTATTTTGAGATCGTTGATATCAGAAGGGGATACTTGAGAAAGGAATGCATCACAGTTAAAAGCGGGAGCAGTTTCTTGAATTTCTGTTTTAATTTGTTCTTCACCTAGTACTGATGCAAAAGCAAAAGATAACGGTAAAATTAATAAGATTTTTTTCATATAAATCCTTATTGGTTATAAGTATAATGGTTATAAATTATGTAATAATTATTATAAGATATTATTATTTTCTATTATGCATAAAAATAATAATATCTTATAATACTATAAAATTAATATTATCAAAAAAATTATAAGGGTGCAATAATGCCTAATTATAAAGGACATTTAGTTGGAGGTTTTTTTGTTTATTGTATTATCATTTTTTGTTTGTTGGCACAAACGCCGTCACTATTTCTTGGAGCAGAATGGTTATTATGTACATTACTTGGTGCATTATTTCCTGATATTGATACAAAAAGTAAAGGTAGAAAGATTTTTTACCGCACGTTGTTTGGTTTAGCGATTATTTTTTTGTATAAACAACGGGTGCGAGCATTATTTTTATTACTGATTATTGCCATAATTCCTTCATTGGTGCGGCATCGTGGAATATTCCATACGTGGTGGTTTGTGGTGGGATTGCCATTGGGATTAATTTGTTATAGCAAAATTTGTTTGCCAGCATATGCAACACTTATTACCGCTGATGCTTTGTTTTTTATTGCAGGAGCATTATCCCATTTATGGTTAGATCTTGGTATTAAAAGAATGTTTCGTTGGTAATAGTTAAGGAAATAAAAAAATAGAAGCTCTATAAATTTTGAGCTTCTATTTTTTAAAAAATTATATTAAAAATTTAAGAATTTTTTTTTACTGGTGCAACTTGACTTTTTTCAAAGCAATTCCATATTTCATCTAATTTTTTATGAGCAGTTTCTTTAGAGTTACTACTAAAAATTTCTTTAAAAATACGTTCTGCAAACATCTCGGCAGCTTTAGTGCGGGTTATATGATCTTTTTCTTGAAAATGTTGTTCCATAAGTTTAATCATTATGGCAATCATGGGAGAACAATCAGGTGATTGTTGCTGTTCGGTTGATGCAGGTATAATTTGTGCATTGCTTTGTTCTATATTATTACATACTGCAGAAGTAACTAAGATACATGATAATGATAGTAATAATTTTTTCATAAAAAATCCTTTTGGTTAAGTAAGGTTAAGAGTAATTTTTATTAGTAGTATTGGCTCATGAAGGCATTATTGTTCATGATCGTGTTTAAATAGTTAACTTTTTTTTGTTCTTCGCGTATTTCTTTTATAAATCGTGTTTCTACGAGCCGCATTACATAATGAAGAGGAGTTTCGCCTAATTTCTTTATATGCAAATTGCAGTTAGCAATTTGTTCTGATGTAGGCGAACTTTTTAATCTATTTTTAAATTTACTCATAGCTTTTTTATATTCTAAAGAAATTTTTTTATATTCTGAAGCATCAGGAGTTATTTCTGGGCAAAATAGTGTAAAAGAAAGGGCTAATGATGTTAAGAGAAAAAAAATCTTGTTCATAAAAATTTCCATTTGGCATTAGATTTAAAAAATATATTTAATCTTCTATAAATAATGTATCAAAAATGTTGCATTTGGTCAAAATGGGCTGTTGAGATTTCATGACTTAAGCGATGACTGGCAGGGTTCCTGTTGCTAGAAAATATGATAATTCTTGCTGAGCTTTTGCAGGATCAAAGTTTTTTTCTTTTTCCTCAAGTCTTTTATAGTGAATGCCAATAAATTCAATATTGCGTTCTTCAACTGCTTTTTCTACGGATTTAATATATTCAAGTTTATCATCAATAAAAACAATTTTTTTTGGATTGTAATTAATGAGATCTAAAAAGGCAATAAGCGTTTGGCCTTTGCTATTATAACCAGTAAAAACAATGCCATTTTTATGGCATGCGGGATATTCTGCATTAAACATAAGAATATCTCTATAGAGTGGTGTTATTGAAAAATCAATATCAATATGCAAAAGTTGTTCAACGGTGCGATCAACTAAAATTAAAGGACGTGCTGTTAAAGCAATAGTTTTAATTTTTTTTTGTTGTAATTCATGTATAAGGGATGGTGTATATTTTTCTACCGGTTTTAATAATGATTGTAAATGAATGGCAAGATGTATTGGTAATATTGATTCAGTTGCATCAATATGCGAAAGTCCCGCATTTTCTTTTTCTTGTACAAGATAATTAAACCAATGATGGCCGCCAATTTCTAATGATGATTGTAATTCGGTAAGAGTATTATCAATATCAAAGATAGCAAGAGTTTCTTGATCACTATAATTAAGAAAATCTTGTATTGAATAACTTTCAATGATAATGCCATGGCAAAAAAAGCTGGTGCAGAGTAGTAGCGATATTATTGTTGTTGAGAACTTCATTTTTTTTGCTCCTATTTTGTTATTAATCAGATTCTAAGCGCGCTAATCCTTTAATTTTACTTTGATTAAGCATGTAGTTAAAGAATAGTATGGCAAAGGTTAAATATAAACTGCTTAAAAGAATGCTTGTTATGATGTAAGAGAAGGGAATAACGCCGGTGGTAACATATGAGCGAATTCCTTCAAAAGTATAAGTCATCGGTAGCAGGCGTGCAAAAACACAGATCCATTTTGGAAGAATTTCTAATGGATAAAAAACAGCACTAAAGGGCGCAAAAAACCATCCTAATGCCCAAACTAACTTTTGTACTTTTTGTCCCCAATAAATAAGTAAACTTGCAGTAAAAAAGCCTATTGCTAATCCTGAAAATAACAAGGATAGAATGCAAGGAACTAAGATTAAACCAACGGAAAAAATTGAAATTTTATATAATAGCCATACCATTAATGCACCAAATATATTTGCTAATAAACCATTTGTTACGCCAAGCATTATTACGGCGGTAATCCATTCGCTGATTTTTAACGGGGTTGAAAAAAGATTAATAATATTACGAGACCAAAGTTCTTCTAAAAGATTAAAAGAAACTTCAAAATTTGCCCGAAACGTGACATGCCATAAAACAATGCCGCTGAGTAAAATAAGATTTACTTGCGATACGTTATTGTTGCTTTGTTCAATCCAAGTACTAGTAAATCCCCACACAATAATATCAAGTAAGGGCCAATAACAAAAATCTATAATGCGGCCAAAATCACGAAAATTAACAATAAAATTACGAATAATGAGCGCCCAAATACGATATAATTCCATGAGTTTACAATCCTTGAGGTTTTTTATGAGTACGAACAAGTTGTAAAAAATAATCTTCTAATGTCGGTTTATCAATAGAAATTTGTGTATAATTTATTCCTGCTCGTGCTAAGTTTATAAGGAGCTCTGCTATGGCATATTCATTAATTTCAAATTCAATAGAATGTTCAATGATTTTATATTTTAACGCATGTATATTTGCAAATGTTACTGTTTGTTCTAATGCATTGCCAACCAAAAGATTTACACGTGCTAAATGAACAGTTGCAGCAAGTTCTTCTGGTGTATTATCAGCGATAATAGTTCCTTCTTTTAGCACTAAAACTCTATTGCAAACATGAGTTACTTCATCCATATTGTGTGAAGTAAGTAAGAGAGAAGTAGCATGATTACGTTGTTGTTCAAGAATAAATTCACGTATGGTATGTACAATATCAGGATCAAGTGAGGCAGTAGGTTCATCAAGAAGAACAAGCTTTGGATTTGGAATAAAAGCTTTAGCAAGCATTACGCGGGTGGTTTCTCCTGCTGAAAGTAATCCAGCATAGCGATCCCTTAAATGCCACAGATCAAGAAATTTAAGAAATCGTGGTATGGTGCTGCAGCGATTTGCGTGACTCATGCCATAAAGGCGTGCATAGAAATCAAGATTGTCGTAGACCGTTAATTTGTTAGGAAGTCTAACGTAAGTGCTAGCAAAAGTTACTTGTTTTAAAATTTCAGAACGATGTTTTGAAAAATCTTTATCAAAATAATGTATGGAACCTTGTGTTGGCGTCATGGTACCCAGTAGCATTTGAATAGTTGTTGTTTTGCCAGCGCCATTGGGCCCTAAAAGTCCCAAAATTTCACCACGACCAAGATTAAAGGATATGTTATTAACAGCATTATAAGACGCTGTTTTTTTTGACCACCAGAAAGATCTGCCATAAAAAGTTTTAACTAATGCATTAACATTAAGAAGCGTAGCGGTATTATTCATAAAATTCTCATGTATGGTATTTTATTCATGAGTATACCATCTCTTTATAAGAGGATAAAGGTGGTTTATTAAATTAAGTTTTTACTAAGAGTGAAGATTGTTTGCTACAACTATTTTTATGCCATTTCCAGGCTTTGCGTTGGCAACTTTCAGAGCAATACGCGGCTTGCTTACAGTTGCTGCAGAATTTAATATTTTCTGATTTATTACAAATTTCACAAGAAGGAAGAACATTTTTTGGTTGGATAGTTATTATAATATCATTACTAATATTTTCAGATTTTTGTAGTAAGGATAAAATTTCTTGACGCGTTGTTGTAAGCCTATTATTAAGATAATTTATTGTTTGTTTGCTTTCTTTATTGAGAAAATTTGATTGATTAATTAAGGTAATGCTTTGTTGTGTAGTGTTAAAATTGTTTGTGTGCATTTCTCTCAAAGCAGAAAGATCTTGCATTATCCCTTGTAGAGTAGTTAATTTTTCTGATTTAAGAGTATGGGCAGAAGTCTTAGCTTTAATTGTATTAAGAAAATATATATTATTTTTAAGTTCGTTAATGCTTTTAGTATTATCTGTTAAGACATTTTCAAAATAAGTAATAAGAGCGAGAGTTGTGTCTGCATTAATGTCGGTAATAAATTTTTTTACCGTTGTTACTTCTTGATTTATTATTTGAGTTAAATATGGGAAAGGTTTGGCGCATAATTGTGCGTATGACAATGTTTTTTCATACCATTTTCCATCAGAATTCATGAGACTTAATAAGTCTAGATATTCTTTAGTTGTTGAGGGAAATGAAGGAATAAAATTTTGAAGATTTTTTTGATTATTAATAGCTGTTCTATAAAAATTGCTTATAATAATAGCTAATTGTTTGTTTAAATATTCTCCTTTAGAATCTCTTTCTGTTAAGGTTTTTTTACAATGTTCTTGTAATGTTGTAAAATTTTCGTTTGTTAATTTAATACGATTATTTTTATTTGTTTTATAGAGTTTTTCATTTGCGTTTATAAGTGCAATGAGTTTTTTGTCATTATGCCGATCTAATTGTTCTTGTTCTAAATCGACGGAATAGGTAATGAAATTTGTTGTAATGATGAATAAAAATATAAAAGGTAATTGTTTTTTTGTTTTCATAGTATCTTACGGCAATAATTAAAGTTATATATAATTTCAACAAGTAATAATAGTAGCAAAATATTTTTTTGTAAAAAAAATTGAGAACAAAAATTAAGTTATTATTATTTTTTTATTAAAGCGAAAATAGTTTTTGGGCATTTTCGGTTGTTTTTTGTGCAATAAGGTTAAGAGGCTCTGCGCGTAGGTCAGCGAGAAATTGTGCAATAAGAGAAATATTTTTTGGATTATTTTGTTGCCCGCGAAGATCTTGTGGTGGTAAAAAAGGAGCGTCGGTTTCTAAAATTATTTTTTCTAAAGGAACTGTTTTAAAAATGGTACGTAAGCTGTTATTTTTTGGGTAGGTTAAGGTGCCGCCAATTCCTAAAACAAAACCAAGCATAAGAGCATAATCAGCAAATGCTTGATCTTCTGAAAAACAATGAATAACTCCTCTTAAATTATTATTTTTGTATTGTTCAAGAACTTTTAAAGTTTCATCGCCGGCATCACGTGTATGGATAATAAGAGCTTTATTATGTTCTAAGGCTAATTCAATATGCGCTTTAAAAGCGTCATATTGGCGTTGAATGTTATAGTCAGGATAATGTCGATCAAGGCCACACTCTCCAATTGCTACAATTTTATTACCAGCTAAATAATCAGGGTTTTTTTTAGTAAACCATCGTGTTATTATTTGTTTAAAATCATCTTTCCATGTTGCGGTACAATCATTTGGATGGATGCCAACAGCAGCAGAAATATTGTTGAATGATTGTGCTAAGTAAACACTATTAGCACTTTCTATAAGACTTGTTCCTACATTAATAATATGGCTAATTCCCTGCGCTTCTGCTTGTTTGAGAATTTCACTTGCCAGAGGTAATTGTTCAGAAGATAAGGTTACGTCAAAATTTTTTTTAATCATCATATTAATATGACAATGAGTATCTATGAACATAATTATTCCTCATTAAAAGGTGAACCATTTATGAATGCTTTATTTAGGCTATTATTTCTTGAGAAATATTGCTAGTTATTTATTTTTGAATGATGCAGCTAATCAATTAAAGCAATCAAAATTATAGAAAGTTGACAAACTCGTAAATCGATTTACGCTATCTTACTAATATCACGTATCACAAATTTTAAGAGTAAAGTATTAATGAAGTAGCAGTGTTTTAACTATCATAACTAATAGGAGTCACTATGAATAAGAGTGAGTTAATTAATTCGCTCAGCGAAGAGACAACATTCAGCAAAAAGGATGTTTCTCGTGTGTTGGATAGCTTTGTAAGAATTGTGCAACGTACCTTAAAAAAAGGGGACAAGTTGCAATGGGCAGGATTTGGCACATGGTGGGTTTCTTATCGTCCTGGCCGCAATGGTATTAATCCGGCAACTAAAGAGCGTATTAAATTACCGCCGGTTAATGTACCACGATTCAAGCCTGGTAAGAATTTAAAAGAAGTTGTTAGATCAGTTTAATAATTGACGAGAAAGTAAGTTTTTAACTTGTACAAAAAAAGGCTGCCTAAACCGCGGCCTTTTTAGCTATTCAAAATGTTTTTTTTGCAGTATTTTATTAAGTGTTTAGTTAATGCTTATCATATAATTCTACAGGACCTATTTATGATAGATGTATCTTTATTGCGAGAAAATCCTTCAAAAATTATTGAATTATTGCAAAGAAAGGATGCTTCTTTTGATGCGCATTTATTTTTAGCATTAGATAAAGAAGTTCGAGAATTGAGAACAATGGTTGAATCATTGCGTCATACTAAAAATGAACTTGCACAACAAGGTAAAACTGGTGTTACGCAAGAATTGCGAGCAAGATCAACGCAAATAGGTAAAGAGCTTAAAGAAAAAGAGAGCCGTTTGCATGATATTGAAAAAGAATACAAAAATTTATTATTACGTTGTCCTAATATTCCTTATGAAGATCTGCCAAAAGGTGGAAAAGAATCTAATCTTGTGGTTAGAGAGTATGGCGTAAAGCCGTCATTTGATTTTCCTATTAATAATCATGTTGAATTAGGTCAAAAGTTGGGTTGGTTTGATTTTGAAGCTGCTGCTCGTATGACCGGTAGCAATTTTGTTTTATATAAAGGTGAAGCAGTTAAGCTGATGTATTCTTTAATTATGTTTATGCTTAAACATAATGAGAAATATGGGTATAGCTTTGTTTTGCCGCCTTATCTTGTTAATGAAAAATCATTAGAAAATGCTAGTAATTTTCCTAAATTTAGAGAACAAGTGTATGAAATGCCTGCTGATAATTTATTTCTTATTCCAACAGCAGAAGTTAATTTGGCAAATATGTATAGAGATACCACTTTTCAATCAGATCAATTACCATTACGTATGACGGCATGGACAAGTTGTTTTAGGCGAGAAGCGGGAACGTATGGTGCTGCAGAACGTGGGCTGATTAGAATTCATCAGTTTGAAAAAGTTGAATTATATACTTATTGTCAACCAGAAGAATCGAATAAAGAGTTGGAGATGATGATTGCTTGCGCTGAATCATTATTACAAAAATTAGGATTGCATTATCGCGTGAGTTTGCTAGCGGCGCAAGATTGTTCATTTCCTTCTGCAAAAACATTTGATATAGAAGTTTGGATGCCTGGACAGAATGCTTATTATGAAGTTTCTTCGTGCAGTAATTGTACTGATTTTCAATCACGCCGTGGCGGGATGCGGTATCGTAAATTTGCTGGCGATAAATCTCATTTTGTTCATACGCTTAATGGTTCTGCATTAGCTTTGCCACGGTTGATAGTTGCTTTAATGGAAACATATCAACAACCAGATGGTTCTATAAAAATTCCTGAAGTTCTTAAAGGATATGGTTTTTACTAAAATAGTAAGATTGTATGATTTCTCAAGAAATAATAGCAAAAATAAAAAATTTAGAAATTGAGACAAGGCGTCGTTTACGCAGTTTTTTAATTGGTATGAAAGATAGCCGAGAAAAAGGATATGGGCTTGAATTTGACCAGCTGCGTGAATATCAATTTGGTGATGATGTTCGTTTTATTGATTGGAAGAGTTCGGCTCGTGCTGATAAATTTTTAGTTAAACAATATAGAGATGATCGTAGCCGTACTATTAATATTTTAGTAGATATTTCTGGATCAAGTTTTTTTGGGTCAGGTAATCAAATAAAATATGATGCTCTTTGTCAATTGGCGATAACGTTAGCTTTTGTTGCTTATTATGCTCGCGATGCAGTAGGGCTTGTTCTTTTTTCTGATACGATAGAACTGATTATTCCTCCCAGAATTGGTCTTAAACATATACATCTTATTATGGAAAAATTATTGACTCATAAACCGCAATCAACAGGAACTAATAGCAATGTGGCACTTGAATATTTAGCAAAAAGTCATAATGCGAGTATAGCATTTTTTTTATCTGATTGTATTGATCAAGGTTTTGAAAAATTATTAAAAATAGTAGCTCAAAAACATGACCTCATGGTGATACGATGCTTAGATCATTATGAACAAAAAATTCCTGAGATCGGTTTTTTATCGGTTAAAGATATTGAAACTGGACAAACAATGCTTCTTGATACAAGAAATCAATATAAAAATTCATTAGCTTCATTTATGCAAGAGCGTTTTATTGAACAAGAAAAGATGATACGCCAGCATGGAGCAGATGTTTTGACTGTTATTACTCAAGGACCATTTATAGATGATGTCGTTAAATTTTTATATAAACGAAAATTATAGTGATAGTTTTAATGAATATGCAAAAAGAAGAATTAATAATATACGATGATAAATATGATATTTGGTATAAGCCGTGGTGGCATAATCCTTGGATTCAAAAAATAGTATTTTTGATCATATTATTAGGTATCGTATTAGTAGTATGGAGATTATTTAAAAAATATCGTGCAAAAAAACGAACAATGACTTCTTGGGAAGCGGCGTTATATAAGCTTCATGCCATTAAATTAGATGATTATGATAATGGTAAATCGTTTTATTTTGAATTAACCTATATACTTAAGATGTATTTGCAGGCGCGATATGGTTTTGATCTTGAAGCTAAAACTGATCAAGAGGTAATAGCTTTTATTCAAAAAACAGAGTTTCCTAGAGATTTATTGGATAGACTTGAAAAAATATTACATGATGCTTTTACTATAAAATTTGCTCAAAAAGATGTGGTTATTATTACCATGGAACAGGATCTAAAACGCAGCATAGATATTGTTAGAAATACTATTCCAAAAAATACATGATATTTTAAGCATAAATGGAGGAACTAGCATGTATTATAATTATGCTGTTAAACCAAAATCACTTTATATACATTGGCCTTTTTGTCCTTATAAATGCCACTTTTGTAGTTTTGTAGCAATTGCTGCTCATGATGAATATATGGAGCGGTACCATTATGCTCTTTGTCGAGAAATAGAGGTTTTTTTTAAGCAGTATGATCAATCTCTGCTTATTGAAACAGTTTTTATTGGTGGAGGTACTCCTAGCACGTATCCTGATAAGTTGCTACTTGACATGTCTGGTAAACTAAAGAAAGCAGTAACTTATCACCCAGCAGTTGAAGTTACCATAGAAGTTAATCCAGGAACTTTGCGTGAAGAGCAGCTAGAAGTGTGGAAAAACGCAGGCATAACGCGTATAAGCATAGGGGTACAAAGCTTGAATGATGTTGTGTTAAAAAAATTAAATAGACATCAATCATCGCACGATGTTCAAACCGCATTAATAATGGCAAGTAAGCAGTTTGATGCTATTTCTATTGATCTTATTATAGGGTTGCCAGGAATTTCTGCTGTAGAATGGAAACAATTGTTAGAACAAGTTGTTTCATGGCCTATTAATCATATATCAATTTATTTTTTAATGGTTCATGAAAACACACCACTTTATTTTGGAGTAAAAGCTAACAAAATTAATTTGCCCTGTGATGATGAAATTGTTGAACTTTATTATTGGTCTATTGATTATTTAGCTCAGTATGGTTTTGTACATTATGAAATTTCTAATTTTGCACGTGAAGGATATCGTTCAAAACATAATATGACTTATTGGCAACGTAATCCATTTAAAGGATTTGGATTAGGAGCCTGTTCTTTTGATGGAGCTTCGCGTTTAGCCAATGAGAAAAACTTGATAAAATATTTAGAGGGCGTAGAGCGGGATGATTCAATAACTATTTTTTCTGAAACTTTGACACGAGAACAGATTATTTTAGAAAAAATGATGTTAGGGTTGCGTCAAAGGCAAGGATTTTTATTAGCTGATGTTATGAATGATATGACAGAATCAGAAAAAATTTCTTTGCAACATAAAATAGATAATTTGGTTATGCGTAATTTAATAATTCAGCAGAATAATTATTTACAACTTACACCCGCTGCATTAGCTGTTGAAAATGAGGTTATTGTACAACTTTCCTTGTAAAAATAATTGAGAATTGTAAATGAAGTAGAGAAAAGCAATGGTTATATTTTTATTTTTTTAATTATGAGGTAAAACGATGGCAAAACATGTTGGTGTAAAGCTTCCTGATGATTTGGTAGCAGTTTTAAAAAATGCTCCTGTTGGTATTTTATCAACTTTTTCTGAAAAAGGATTGCCTCACACAACCCCTATTCATTGTGTTTATCCTAAAGGACTTGAAAGTATTTTGATTTCTATTCATAAAGATCATATTGGTTATCATAATATGGTATGGCAAAAGAAAGTTATGATGTGTTTCTTAGAAGAAGGTAATGTTGCTTATAGTGTTTTAGGTCGCGCTGGTGTGGTACGGGCACCATCATTAGTTCATCCACTTATGAATATTGTTCGTATTGATATTATTGATATTAAAAGTGATCGTTCTATTTTAACACGCGTTGATAGTGGTGTGCGATGGAGTTATACCTCTTTTGAAGCAGAAGAACTTTCTAAAAATTTACTGAGTGAATTAAGAGAATTAGCAAAAACGCTTTAAACGAGAATCATTATTATTTTTATAAAAAGAGGGTGCCTCTATGAAATTAATGAATCATGTTAGTTGTATAATTGTTATGAGTTGTATTATTGCTACGGATTTTTTGTTTACTATGAATCCACCAACGGTTGTGACGCCAGAAACTACTGCACCTGTTGCATCTAAACCAGTAGATCAACCAACACAATCTCAACCGGGAGAAAAAACAGTAGAAAAGCAACCAGTTATTGTTAATCCTGCACAAAATCCTTCAGGAGTGACTGTTGTTAATCAACCTAATGTTCCTTCAAATACGCCTGCTCCCTCTGGTGAAGCTACTAAGTCTGTACAAATTCCTCCTGCTAGCGTTAAGGGGCCAGAAGAATCTTTGTCACCAGCTAATTCGAATGCAGCCCCTGCAATTAATTCTACACAACCGGTTGTTATCCCTGGTCAAACGATTCCTCCAACACCAATTGCACCACCGGCTCCTGTTGTTACAACAAAAGAAGAACCAGCACCGGCAACAAATCCAAGTGTAGTTGCTCCTGTTAATTCTCCTCAAACAATTCAACCAGGAGTACCAGCGCCGGTACCGACTTCTCAAGAAGTAATAAAAAAACCGGAAGAGCATCCTGCAGTTACGCCTGGACAATCAATTGTGCCGAATCAATTACCACCTTCCGTACCAATGCAAGAACCAGTAAAAAAACCGGAAGAACATCCTAGTACTTCTTCTGCGCCTCAAGGGGAAAAATCAACACAAACTCCGCAACCTCAAAAACAAGAAGAGGCGAATAAGGGAACAGATGCTTTAAAACAAGAACTTTTGGATACATTAGAACAAGAAGGTGGCAATTGGTTATTAAAGCGTAAAGCATTAGAGCAAACTATAGATGTTATTGAAAAAATTAATATTTTATTTACGCAAATTTTTGATTCTCGTATGGATTTCTTAAATAAACGGAATAAAATTGATCGTGATTTTGATAATTTTGCGCATACGATTGGTTTTGAAGTTGGTGATTTAGAAGAATTGTTACAAAATCTTTTAGAGTCCATGGAACATGAACTTAAAAAAGGTGGGCCAGTTACACAAGAAGAACAGGCTTTGGTAGAAGTACTGAAAAAAAAGAATAAAGATATTGAAGAATTAAAAGCTAATATCAAAACGATTATGGATCTTGATGCATCAATTGATGATGTTATTATGAAAATAGAAGAACAAATTAAAGTTTGTCAGAATTATCAAATGCAATCTTGGAATAACTTCCAAACAATAAAAAAAATATTGAGCGATGAAAAAGCGGAAGAGCTTTATGCTAATACAGAAGGTCTTCTTAAAGATATGCAAGAAATTTATACCACCTATTTAAAAGGTGAACTTACTCGTTATTTTGATGACATTACTCAAAAACTTAATGAAACAATGAGTAAAGTAAAACAGGATGTTGAAGTATTAAAGGCAAAAGGTATTGATTTAAAACATGAAGCAGAAAAATTAATAGAAAAAGAACAAGAAGCAGAAAAAAAGCAGTTTTCTGTACAAGAAGAACAAGCTATTGCGCAAGCAGTTGAACATGAAAAAGAAGCTTGTAAAAAACCTGAGCCAGTGCCAGTAAAAAGTATTTGGCAAACTATCAGTGATTACAGCATGTCTGTTGTAAATAGCATTGTATCTGTAGTAAAAAATGTAGGGAATTATTTACTAAGTTTTTTTGTGAGCAGTAAAAAAACAGTTCCTCAGAAAAAAGTTGAAGAACCAGCTCTTGTTCATTCGCAACAACCGGTAGAGGTAGCGCATCCAAATGTTGAAAATAAGCCGCATGAAACAATTGCGCCACAACCTGTTGTTCCTCATGAATCTTTACCTTTAACAGCGCCAACAAATCCTAATGTTAAAGAACTTGGTATATGAAATTTATAAATAAGAGAAAATAGAGGGATTATAAGCTTAATTTGATGAATAAAGTTTGATAATCTTATTTAAATCTGATACATTTTTTTCATCTTTAGTAGCGGGGGTGGTGAAACTGGCAGACACGCAGCCTTGAGGTGGCTGTGGGAGAAATCCTATAGGGGTTCGAGTCCCCTCCTCCGCACCAGTAGAATAAAATCAGTATCAGGTGAGTAGTAATAATAAATTAATAGTTAAAGGAAATATTTATATGAATTTATCAATGAAAAAAATGTTTGGTTCTAGTTTTGTTATGTGGGCTGTATTAGCATTAGCAGGGTTAATATATCTTTTTACCTTTGTTAATTATAGACCAGTGTTTCGGCAAAATCGTATTAAGTTAGGGATTGATTTAGTAGGTGGTACGTATATCACCTTAGGTGTGCAAACAGAAAAAGCAATTCAAGCAGAACTTACTGATATTACTCAATCTTTGCTTAAAAAATTACCAGAAGATAATAAAGAGTTGCCGAATTCTCAGGTTCTTGAAAAAGAAATTATAGTATTGAAATTTGATTCTGAAAAAGCTGCACATGCTGCTAGTAGTTTTTTTGCTACCCAAGAATCTCGTTTGCAATTAGTAGTTGAAGGCAATATTTTAAAAGTATGGTTTAAAGATGTGGCAGCACAGCGCATTAGAGATTATGCGGTAAAAAGTAATATTGATGTATTACGTAATCGTCTTGATAATTTAGGAGTGGGGGAAATTACTATTGCAGCTCAAGGTGATAAAAATATTATTGTTGAATTACCACAAGTGAGTGATCCTCAGCAAGCTAAAGCAATGATTGGCAAATCAGCGTTATTAGAAATTAAGCTCGTAGAACGTATGGGTATGAGTCCTGAAGAAATTCTTGATGAATATGAAGGAGAATTACCGGAAGGGATGATTATTGTTCCTGGTAAAGAAGAAGGTGGTCGTAAAACATATTATTTAGTACCAGCTTTTACTGATATTACCGGCCGTCTTTTGCGGGATGCTTATGCTGGTTTATCTCAAGATTCTCATGAAGTAGTTGTTAACTTTAGATTTACTCCTGAAGGCGGCGATAAATTTTATGAATTAACGCGTAAAAATTTTAAACGGCATATAGCGATTATTGTTGATGGTGTTGTTATTTCTGCGCCAACAGTTAATGCAACAATTCATGATGCTGGACAAATATCGGGTAATTTTACACAAGCAAGTGCTAATGAATTAGCTATGCTTCTTAAATCAGGAGCATTTGTAGCGCCCGTTACCTTTGAAGAAGAACGGCAGATTGGCCCATCATTAGGTGCAGAAGCTATTCGTCAAGGTGGTATTGCTTGTTTGGCTGGTTTAGGATTACTTTTTATATTTAGTATCATTGCTTATAAGGTTGCTGGTTTATTTGCTTTTATTACCTTGTTATATAATTTATTACTCATAATGCTTGCCTTGGTATGGTTTAAAGCAACGTTAACATTACCTGGTATTGCTGGATTAGTTCTTACCGTTGGCATGGCAATTGATGCATCAATTTTGATTTATGAAAAAATTCGTGAAGAATTAGCAGCAGGAACAGCAATTGGTAAGGCGGTGGATATAGGTTTTTCTGACGCTATGGAAGTTATTCTTGATTCAAATATTACTACCTTTATTGTTGGTGCGGTTCTTTTTAAATTTGGCACAGGGCCTATTCAAGGATTTGCATTAACTATGATGATCGGTATTATTTCAACATTAATTACCGGTTTATTTTTTCTACGTTCACTTTTTACCTTTTTCTTGTATAATATAGGTATTAAGAAGTTAAAAATTTAAGTAAATAATACATTACTCGGCGACGTAGCTCAGTTGGTTAGAGCGGCAGAATCATAATCTGTAGGTCCGGGGTTCGAATCCCTGCGTCGCCACCAATTTTTATGAAAAAAAATTCATTAAATTTTCCAAATTTTCTTACGTTATCTCGTTTGATACTTTCTCCTTTGGTATTGCCAATTTTATTATTTTATTGTCTTCCTTTGCATTTTGTTTATGTAAATTATTTTTTAGCATTGTTGTTTGTTTTATTTAGTTTGACTGATTTTTTTGACGGCTATTTAGCTCGTAAATATAAACAAGAAACAAGTTTGGGTTCTATTTTAGATCCTATGGCAGATAAGTTTTTATTTTATTCGGTATTTATAGCACTTGTTGCCAGTGGTAAAATATTTTTTTATTGGGCGATTATTTTTATTGGCCGAGAATTTTTTATTATGGGATTACGTATTATTGCTTTAGAAAAAGGATTTTCGATTTCTGTTTCAGCATGGGGAAAATTAAAAACTATTGCGCAAACGATTTATGTTACGTTAGTTATTGGTAATCCTTTTTATGTTCAAGATTGTCCTTTGAGTTTGTTAAATCATTTAGAAACAGTAATGTTAATTATTTCATTATTTTTATCATTATGGTCGGCATATCGTTATTATAAAATGTTTGTTCAAGAATTTTATACTAAGAATTTGGCATTATGATGATACTAGCATTAATTATATTTTCTTTACTTGGTTATATCATTGGCGCTTTAACACCTGGTGCATGGATTGCACGTTGGTATGGTATTGATGATATTACTCATTATGGTTCTGGTAGTACTGGAGCTACTAATGTTGCACGGGTTCTTGGTTTTTATTATTTTTTTATTATTTTTTTGCTTGATTGTTGCAAAGCTTTTTTTTATATGAAATTTCTTATGTGGTATGGATTAGCATTACCAAGTTTAGTTATTATTTCATTAGCATTACTGATTGGTAATAGTTATTCAATTTTTATTAATTTTAATGGTGGAAAAGGAATAGCCACCAGTTTTGGTATTTTATTAGCTTTGCAAAGTTCATTAATAAGTTCTGTTTTTATAGTGTGGGCTTGTATGATGATGATTACTAAAATAGTGGGCATTTCTTCGGTAGTTGCTTTAATCAGTTTGCCGGTATTAGCATGGTATACCGTAGGTAATAATTCATTATTGTTACTTACGATTATTATAAGTATTTGGGGGTTATTAAGGCATGTTGATAATATTAAACGCTTTTATCTTTCATATACGCAATAATATTAAAAAAATAGTTACTATATACTTTTTATCAACCTTTTGTATTCTAGTTTTGTTATATAATTTTTTGGAAAAAAATAAGGTAGATGATCAGATGCAATTTAGTGTTGTGGGAAAAGTTTTTGAACAATTAAGTTTAGTTTCTTCTCGTTTGGAAATGACACGTTTATTAGCGGATCTTTTTAAACAAGCAACACCACATGAAGCAAATATTATTGCAAATTTATCATTGGGATTATTGCGCCCATCTTATGAAGGAACTCAATTTAATTTTGCAGAAAAAAATTTTGTTAAAGTGCTGGCGCATATGTTACATAGTACTGTTGAAAAAATAGAACATCTTGCAAAAGAACGTGGTGATGTAGGTTCTGTTATCAATAGTAATGCCTGGCATGCACATAAAGAATTAACGGTATTAAATGTATATAAGCAGTTATCTGCTATTGAAGATTTAAGCGGTACCGGTTCACAAGAAGAAAAGGCGGAACAAGTAGAAGCATTATTAAAAGATGTTGATCCTATTTCTGCTAAATATTTAATTCGTATTATGTTAAGTACTTTACGTCTTGGTTTTTCTGATATGACGTTAATTGATGCTTTATCATGGATGGAAGTAGGCGATAAATCATTACGTACGCAATTAGAAAATGCTTATAATGTTTGTGCTGATATTGGGCTGATTGCTTCAACGCTTAAATCTGAAGGAATAGCTGGTATTGATAGTATGCATATTCACATGGGGATTCCAATTCGTCCAGCAGCTGCAGAACGTATGCCAAATGCACGAGCTATTATTGATAAACTTGGGCCATGTGTTGCACAACCTAAACTTGATGGGTTTCGTTTACAAATTCATGTTAATAAAACGGATAAGCATAATCCGGTTGTAAAATTTTTTTCTCGCAATCTTATTGATATGTCAGCAATGTTTCCTGATCTTGTTAAAGCATTTTTAAAACTTGATGTTAAAGAGCTTATTTGTGAAGGTGAAGCTATTGTTTATGATCCTGATACAGAAAGTTTTTTGCCTTTTCAAGAAACGGTCAAACGTAAAAGAAAACATGGCATAGAACAAGCAATTATAGATTTACCATTGCAAGTATATCTTTTTGATCTTCTTTACCTTAATGGCAAAGAATTTTTAGGTAAAACGCATGAAGAAAGAAGAAAAAAATTATTAGAACTGTTTAAAGATTTTAAAGATACTACAATTCAAGTTATTCAAGAACGATCTATAACTTCTGCTGCACAATTAGAAGATTATTTTTTAGAAAATATTGCAGCAGGACTTGAAGGATTGGTAGTTAAAAAATCTGATTCAATCTATCAGCCTGGTAAACGTAATTTTAATTGGATTAAACTTAAGCGACATGAAGAAGGACATTTAGAAGATACGTTAGATTGTGTTATTCTTGGTTATTATAAAGGATCTGGAAAACGGGCATCATTTGGTGTTGGAGCATTTTTAGTTGGTGTTTTTAATCCTAAAAAAGATTCTTTTGAAACAGTTGCTAAAATTGGTACAGGACTTAAAGATGTTGAGTGGAAAGAGCTTAAACATCGTTGTGATACATTACATCTGCTTAAAAAACCGGTGAATGTTGAATGTGCAAAAGAATTGTATCCTGATGTTTGGGTGCAACCAAAAATAGTTTGTGTAATCCGAGCTGATGAAATTACTCTTTCACCGTTACATTCTTCTGGTAAAACAAGTAATAATTTAGGGTTTGCTTTACGATTTCCTCGTTTTGTTTCATATCGTGATGATAAATCACCAGAACAGACAACGAGTATTAATGAATTACAAAGATTATATCAAGATCAATTTGTTATAAAAAAAACTAAATAAATTCTTGCTTTTCTTATGCTCCTTTGTGCAAAGTTGTTGCATATACTTTGATAAGTTATCATGCTGGCTCAAGGAGTATTTTGATGAAGAAAATAAATAGAGTAGTAATCGGTCTGTTTTTTATTTTTTATTCTATTTCTGCTGTTACTCGTGATGATTTAAATACTGCTTATAAAACTGCTACACAAACATTACAAGATTTACAAAATGAGGTGGCACAATTTTCTGATGAGTATAAAAAAGATTTACCAAAACAGTTGAATGATGCACAAATTTCTATTGATACTAATTATAATAATGCTCTTACCTCTGCCACTAATAAGCCGAATAATCAGCAAATTTATTTTAATAATGCTATTACAACCATTAATGATATTGTTAGTAAGCTGAAAAATAAGGTTGCTATAATTCAACAACAAATTCCAAAACCAAAAGTTCCAGTAGATTATTCATCATTGCAAACTGTCATTGATGATTTTAAAACTTTTGCAGATCAAATAACTGCTTTATTTGCAACAAATCAAAGTAATTGGGCTGATCGAATTACAAAGATACGGGGCACTATAGTAAATTTTCCTGATAATGATAAAAAAAATTATGAGGCAAGATTCGTTAAAATAGAGGCTAAAATTGCTAGCATAGCAACTGCTTTACCATCAGCGATAACGTTAGCTGAAAGTGATTTAGATAATGCTAAAAATAAAGCAATCGCTGGTAATCAAACGCTTGAAAAAGCTCAAGCAATAATGAATAATTACAATAAAGAGACTCAAAATAATCTTAATACCACTATAAATTTACCAGAATCAATGTTGCAGAGTTTGGAAAAAGAGATACAACAAGAAGGATCTTTGCAGCAATCAAAAAAATTACGTGATGCATTAACGCCAGGTATTTTACTGTATACTGCTTTAGCAGATAAAAAAAGTGCATTTTTAAAAAGTTTACTCAAAAATCAGCCCTATGATGCTGCTCAAGTACAAGCTTTTACTGATCAATGTAATGCTTGTGCATTATCATTACATGGGGCTTATCAATCATCAGGTATTATTATTGATAATGCTGATGCTTCTAATTTTTTAATAAAAACATTGCGCATCTTAATTGATTATTATTGTTCTATTATTGGTTATATGATTCGTAATACGCAACGTATAACCGATAGTCAAAAATATTATGCAGCAATGAATTTTATTGTTTTATTAATTCATGGCATTGAAAATTCAACAGATGGAGAAGTTGCTAAAATAGGGTTTAATAAAAGTTTGAGTAATTTTATTACCGCTTATTTTAATGATACTGATCAGCAGTTATATCATTATTATTTGCAACAAAAATTGCATATAACGGCTAAAGTATATAGTAATCTTTTGAGTAAAATTTCAATTCAACTTACCAAACCTACACAGCAAGAATTATTGTATGCACAATCATATTATCAAGAGATAAATGATAGTATTCCTTTTTTATCAGCTGATCAACAAATTCAAATAACAAAAGATAATAATAGTCAGATTGCTTCGTTGTATTTAAATGGAGCACAAGCATCATTAACTGCTATGGCATCAGGACAAGATAATATACAGTTACTCAATCAGGCAATTGATAATTTTTCTCAAGCGGCTGTTTATTATCAACAAGCAGGAGATGATTATAATAAAAATTTTTGTCAGCAAAGAGTGACATTTCTTAAACAAGCAAATGATGATCGCTTGCAAGGTCAACAGGCAGAAAAATCTAATGATACAGCAACAGCATTATTGCATTATCAAAATGCAGTGGATGGCTTTAGGCATGGCGGTGATATTTTTGATGCTGCACAAGTATTATTTTTAGTAAACACTATACTTGCAGAACAAAAAAAGAATGAAGGAAAATCAATACTGGCAACCTTTATCCAGAATAATAATGAACAGCTTAAAAATTATTTTTCTTATTTAGCATCTTCAAAATCTACCGGTAAAATAACTGATTATGCGCCATTACTTAAAAATTTTGATGCAGCAACTAAAGATGCTTTAGCTGCTTATAATCAAGCTCTGACGGCATATCAAGCGCTTAATTCTAGTATTATTAAACAAACAGAATCTACCATTATTCCCACGATGCAAGATCTTGCTAATGCTATTTCTTTATTAAATAATTTACAACAAGGATCAACATTATTAAATTCTGGTGATCAAGAAACAAGTATAAAAACTAAACAAGGTTTAGATACGGCAGAAACAGAATATTATATGCTAGCAGAGCGTTATTATAATGCTGCCGACACTATAATTAAAAAAGGATCAGCATCATTAAAAGAATATATTATAGATCTTTCATCATGGGGACAGGATTTAACATGGCAAAAAATAGCAGCATTACATATAGTACGAGCTGTTATTGAAACAGCAGCGTTATTGCAGAATGATCCTGTTATTAGTGCATTGTATTATAGCAGTGTTATGACGCGTAGTCGTTTTTTACCTAAAGATACGGTTGATTATGTTGTAGCACAATTTAAAATAATTTCTTCAAAGACAGGAATTGATGCATTATTAACCCAAGCTCAAAGTGAAGAAAGTATTATGCTCAAACATGAGGAAGAAGATTGGAGCCCTGTTTTAGGTGCATTGGGATATTCTAGTAAAACTGATTCACAATGGCGTAATGTAGTAAGAATGTATTTAGCAGCTTGTTATGTTGGTCTTAAGGATGCTCGCAAAGGATATATTTCTACTCTTAATGAATATGCTGCTGATTATAATAAATATGTTGATAGTACTTTTTATCCTGCATTAGGGGTTGCTGCTTTGTATTATCAATCGTATCTTTTGGCATCATCGGCAAGTTCTTTGCAACAAGGTATTTTAAAAGAAATTACTACACTTGTTGAAGGATCATGTAAACAAGTTCAAGATCTTATTAATGCTGTTAATACGCAGGATCTTTCATCTACAAGTATTGAAAATCAATTGAAAATTGTTGGATGGGCTAAAGCTTTTGAGCAGCTTGTTAATGAACAGACGGTAATACAAGATGCATTAAATAATATTATTGGTTCAATAGGATCTAATCTTTTTACCTATTCAGTTGATAATGATGAAACTATTATTTGTACTTTTTTGCCTACTTCCAAAATAGTGAAGATTGCAAATCCATTATTAAAATTAGCAAATCTTTATAAACAAATTGCTCAAAAAGCATTTGATCAGAAAGATTATTTAAATGCTTACGTGAATTATTATTATGCTTTGCAAAATTATTTTTTAATTGGGCTTTCAGATGAGGCAAATCAATTAAAACAACCGTATAGTCTTTCTTACACGTTATATACGGCTGGATGGTATAAAGATTCGGTTATTCCTGTTGGTGCTGTTACGTTGGGAAGTTTTAATAATGTTCCAGAATCATTTAGATTACAAGCTTATCAACAAAAAGTTCCTGATGAAATTGCTCAACAATTATCTCCACAAGAATTAAATAAAATTGCTAAAGATGATTTAACAAAAAAATTAGTAGCTTTAGCTTCTCAATGTTTTTTATATCATAAAATTGTTGATGCTTTTGGTGCAACATCACCGGCAGGTACAAGCAATTATACTGTTTTACTTAAGCAAGTTGCCGATAAAACAGTTCCGGCTGGGCAAGAAATGGTTTATGATTTTGTTAACGCATCAGAACAATATCAGATTGATCTTACTGCAAGAATAAAAAATAATATTTCATCACTCTATATTAAAGTTATTGATGCAGGTAATGCTCATTTTTCATATATTTTAACTGAAGGATATGCAACTATGCCGGGCATGCCAACCAATCCTCCCGATCCGTATGTAGGGTTTCCTGTTGCTTATAATTATTATAATAATGCATTTTTATTGTATGCCCCTGGCAATCAAGATGAATTAGTTCAAGTACAAGGACAATATTTTGTTCCTGGTAATATAGTTGCATCACAACAAGATGTTCTGCATAGTTTTCCTTTTTTATATTTATCGCAAGGATATAGTTATCAAAAACTTGCTAATAAAATAAAAACATCTGATCAATGGGAACTGTTGCTGAATATAAAAAATAATGATTTTAATGTTGATCTTACTTCTTATATGTCTCTTTTTACCAGCATGCAGGATTATTATACTAATGCGGCGGGGTATTATAATGGCCCATTAGAAGATAAACATATGTTAGTGCCTGCTACTGATAAATCTGCTGCATTATATAAACGATTAGTTGCAGATACGTATGTTCTTGCTGGTGATGATATAACACATTTTCTTATTGGTAATCCTTTATTGTATAATTACACAACAATTCTTCAGGCAATACAAACTAATTATATGAGTGCTATAGTTTTGTATGATTTTGATCCAACACAAGTTAATACGTTACAGCAAAAAACAGCACAATTGTTTAAGAATGCTGGTGATCTTTTGGTTAATACGAATAATTATTTTGGAGCGTTGTCATATTTTAAAGAAGCATTAGCTCTTTGCAAGCAGGTGGAAAAACCTAATAATAGTACTGCAAAATTATTAGAAACTATTACCTTATCATTGTTAACAAATAGTATTGTTGGTTCTACAATGAATATTCAACAGTATCAACAAGCAAAAAATACTCCTATAACCGTTACTTTGACTAACGGACAGCAACAGACAATAAGTTTTACAGATCTATTTACCGGTTATCAAGCTTGGCTTAAACAGTCAGGGGATGAAGTTGTTTCTTTTGATCAAGCATTAATTTGCGCTTACAATGATCTGAAAGGAAAAATTCTTGATGCACTTATTTATTATCAATTAGCGAGCAAATATGCTGCAGATGCAGCGCAAGCTTTGGCAGTTACCTTTTCATTAGATGCAGAGGCATTACAAAAAACGGCGAGTTCTTTGGTATCAGATTTTATGGGCACTAATGCTATTCAAGTTGATACTCTTGATGATGCACAAGCATTTATAACAAATAAAAATTTTGTTGATCTTGTTAATAAAGGGCTCGATACTTTTGAAAAACAGGTGAGCACGCAACAAGATAATCAAACTAAAGCAGCTGGTTATTATGCCGTGAGTGTTTGGGCTCAAAAATTAAATACAGCAGTAAGCTTAATTTATATGCAAGATTATTTAGGAGGTGTTTCTGCACAAGGATTAATTGATGTTGAAACAGATGTTAAAGCAGAACTCAGTGAAATTACCAATCCTTCATCACAATATTTAGGAACTACCTGTTCCTGATAGTACGGAAAAAAATTTTATGATTGATGAATATTGGTAATGCCATTTTCTCTATGAAGAGGAGGAATTTTTATAAAGGAGGATTGCCATGATGATGATTGTTATACAGTAAATGATAAATCAATGAGATAATGAATAAAATTAAAAAAATAAAAAATAGTGTTCTTGCTATTTCAATTGATACAAATTCTACGCCGGTGAATCCTAAAAGCCCAGCGATAAGTGCAATAATTAGAAATGTAATAATTAATCCTAACATAGAGCTCCTTTTTTTAAGATAATATAATGTACTTAATTACCTTATCATGTTGTTATATTAATTTTCAAGATTATTTATTTTCTAATGCTGCCTGTAAAATATATAAGTTATCAGTAAGATTTTCCAGTGCTTGTGTAAGAGTAGGTTGGTTAGTTGGCGCGAACGATTTTTTAGTTTCTGTAATTACTTTTTTGGGAGTTTGTTTTTTAGGTGCTTGTTCATAAAGTTTTTTTTCTACATACACAAACAGAGAACCGCGTTCTTTTTTTATGGTTAGTTCTGGCAATATTAAACCATTTTTTAGTTCATCAGGAGTTAATTTCTCGCCTTGAATTTCTGCGAGTTCCATATCATTAACAAAGTACCAGTTTTTATCTTTTATATCCTTAACAAATACAACATAATGACCTCCTGTAAGGTAATTTGGCGATAAATGAATTAACACGCCAACAAGTTCATACTTAGTACCCTGTATTGTTAATTCTAGCGGTGTTTCTATGTCTTTATCGTGAATTTCTTGGGAATCAGTTCTGTTTATTGGTATTAGTAAAGTTTTAGGAGTATTGGTCAGTGCAGTATTGTTTAGAATAATATCTTTTATTGAATCGGTATTTTGTATAGAAAAAGGGAATCCCAATAAATAGTTATAATTTGGCTCTATCAGCTCATCTTTTACTGTTAATAAATTGGTTATATATTCTTGATATTCAACATTGATATCATCAATAAGATGATTAATGATATTACCTAAAAATTCAACGGTATCGCCTTGTGCATTGGCTAAATCAGCGATAGTTTCTTCTTTTTCAGAAATATTGATTGTTTTTTTTTCAATTGTTTTAAAATAAAATTGTATAAATTTGTTAACGTCTGCTTGATTATAGGTATTTTCATATATTTTTTTTGTAAGTTCTGCATAATAATATCCTAAGGAGTTTTTTGTATAATTATTATTATGATCAATTAAGAATAGTGTTAATGGTTTAATTGCATAAAGTAATTGAATTGCGGTATTGAGATAACAAAAATTTCCTGGATTAACAAGTACTGGTGGTTTAACTAATGTGCTTTGTAGAGTAAGTACAAGACTCATAAACAATATTTTTGCTTTCATAGCATTCCTTTTTTGTGATAAAAAATGGTAGTTTATTAATGATTGCTTATGTTGTATTGTAAGAATGTTTAAGCTTTATTTGCAAGATCTTAATAAAGTTTATTTTGGACAAATTATTTCTTTGAAAAACGCTGCTTCTTGACCAGGATTTGCAGCATCGGTTATTGATTTGCCTATAATAATGCCATCCGGTTGTATGGCGATTATTTTATGAATAATATCGCGATTAATTTTGCCAGAAATAAAAATTGGTAAATTGGTATTACCGCGGACCATATCCCATTTATCAAGAAAAATAAGAGAATCCTCTTCATCATGCGGTTTGTGAAAAAGCAATGCATCAGCACCAAGACTTTTTGCTTCCAAAGCAGATTGCCCAAGGGAACTGCTGTCAAGAAGATCAAGCATTACCTTTTTGCCTAATTCATGGGCAGCGGTGCATGTTGAATGAATAACATCTTTACTCGTGCCTGCCATTATTGTTATCCAATCAGTGCCACCTTGTGAAAGAATGATGGTAGCTTCTTTGCCACGATCAATTATTTTTGAATCAGCTAAAATGATTTTATCTGGAAATGTTTGGCGGAATCGCCGTATAGATTCAATGCCATATTTATAAAGTAATAAGGATCCAACTTCTAAAATTTCGGCATGAACGGCTACTTGTGAGCCAATTTCAATAGCTTTATCTAAATCCTGCAGATCAAATGAAATTTGCAATTTCATAATGTTTCCTCGAACAAACTTTGTTCAACTTAACTTTTTTTCATTATAACAGTATTTATTATATTTACGCAAAGGGGGAAATTTATGGAGAGACCCCTCCTCTAGGGTTAGTAATTAAATGCGATGAATAATAAAGATCATTATATTTTTTATACTCATTGCTTAAAAAGCTAAAAAATTGGGTTACATTGAGCATCAAAAGAGGGGGTATTATGGTATCATTATTTTTTTTAACATAGAGTGTTGGCAAAATTACTTGGGGATTATTATTAGTAAGATAAATACCAAGGGGTACATATATTGATTGTGGATCAGTAAATAAAAGTATGGTATCAAGGGTAATTATTTTATTTTTTGGTAATGGCAATTCTTTTACATTCCAATAATAAAGGTTAGTTGGTTCATCATGTTCTTGTTCTATAGAGTAAAGTTTGGTTTTTATAGTATCGGTATCTGATTTAATTTCCCAATGATGAATAGTATTGCCAACCATCCATATAGGAATAATTGAGGTGGTAATAAGGAGTTTTTTTGGTGTTTTTCCAATAAGGGGCAACGTTATTTGCCCATCAAAATTAGATTTTTGTAGGTAACCAAAGTAACTAGCAAAAATTCCTTCTTGGCTGGATGGTGGTATAAAGGGAGGAAGATGATAACCAATATGTTCAGGAATGAGTGAATTTTGGTTGTTTTCTTCTTTAATGGCAGGTTCTGGGGTTATTGTTGGGTATTCTTGCAAATAAAAGGTAATTATATGGTCAAAAGATTGTCCATAAGATACCATAGTATAATTGGCTATAGAGAGTATACTAAGAGCAATGAAAATTTTTTTGATTACATTTTTCATATAAGAACCTATCGGTTGATATTATTATTCTTTAGCTTAGCAAAAAAGGCTTTTGAAAATCTATGGTTCTTGTAATCCCCCTATTATAGGAATAGTTATTGTGAATAAAATGCTATTGAATGCTCAAGAAGAGGTAATGTTTGCGCAGTTTGTAGCGGAGCAATCATTAGAAGATTTTCAAGCAGAACAGTTTAAACGTTATCTTTCTTTGATACGTTCTTGGAATGAATATATGAATATTACTACCATTGTTGATGTTGATGAGATTCTTAATTATCATTTTCAAGATTCATTAGTTATTCGAACTATGTTAGATTTTAATACTTTTACTGGTTTTGCTGATATAGGAACAGGAGGAGGATTTCCTGGAATTCCTTTAAAAATCTGTTATCCAAATCATTTTGTTGTTTTATTAGAAGTAAATCAAAAAAAGATTAAATTTTTGGAAGCTGTTATTAAAGAATTAGCATTAACAAATATAGTAGTAGAACCATTAGATTGGCGAACCTTTTTACGCAAAACTACCTATCCTTTGGATGTTATGTTTTCTCGTGCAGCTTTGCATACTGATGAATTAATACGAATGTTTCGACCAAAATGTTTTTATCGCAATGCCCGTTTAATGTATTGGGCATCGCGTCATTGGTTACCCGGCCAGCAAGAAAAGCTGTTTATTGAAAAGGAAGTACCGTATAATGTTGGTCAGAAACAACGAAAGCTTGTTTTTTTTATTAATAAGCAGATGCAGTAGGTTTACATTCATGAATTCTTTTTTTATAACTGAGCAAGCAATGAGTAATCAACGAAAAAACATTATACCAATCGCTTATTTCTTAAGATATTAAGGAGCAAAGATGAAAAAGAATATATTAGTAAGTTATATTCATGGTATTAGAGATACTTTTCATGGAGAATCATACTCTGCTATTTTAAGTTATTTTCTTCCTGAATTTGTTACTACGGTTCTTTTGTATTCATGTATTCCGTTATTAGATTCTTGGTGGATTGCTGATCTAAAATCTACCTCTATATATGCTACTCTCGGCGCTACTAATATTTTTATACATTTTATTATTAAAATAGCTGAAGGGTTTTCTGTTGGAACCGTTATTTTAACCGGTACTTATAATGGACAAAAAGCTTTTGATCAGGTTGGACGTACCTTAATTAATGTTTTTTGGGTTACTTGCATTGTTGGCGGTGTTGTTGCTGGGACACTTTATTTTGGTGCTTATTGGATTTACCGTTTATACGGTATTCCTGCGAAAATGATAGCTATAGGAGTTCCTTTTTTAAAGTTGCGTGCTATAAGTGTTTTTCTAATGTTTATTTATTTTGCTTTTGTTGGATTTTTACGTGGTATAAAAAATACTCGTGTTCCTATGCAGATTTTTACGGTAGGAAGTATTATTTTTCTTTTCTTTGATTATGCTTTGATTTTTGGTAAATATGGCTTCCCTCAAATGAAATTACAAGGTTCAGCCTTAGCTTCAATTATTCAATATTCAAGTATGATGTTTATGGCATTTTGCTATATTATTTTTGTTAAAGAAAATAGAAAATATGGCATAAATTTAATTAATGTTTGGTTTGATTGGAGTCACGTAAAAGATATCTTAAGATTAAGTTGGCCTGTTATGGTTGATAAAGCAATTCTTGCGGCAGCAGGAATCTGGGTTGGCATGCTTGTTAATCCAATGGGTAAATATGTTATTGCAAGTTTTACCGTAATTAAAGATTTACAACGGCTTGCTATTCAACCAGGAGTTGCTTTTTCTCAGGTAATTACTTTCTTGGTGAGTAATTCTTATGGAGCTCAGGATTGGGATGGTATAAAAAATAATATTAAAAAAGTTGTTTTTCTGTCTTCATTATCAGTGTTTGTTATTTCCTTTATTTTTTCAGTTTGGCCTCATTATTTTATTCAATTTTTTGATCATAAAGGCAAATTTACCTATTTTTCAGCGCAAGTTTTACCAATTTTAAGTGTAATGATTTTTTTTGATTTATTGCAGTTATTGCTTTCAGGGGCTTTGCGTGGAGCAACTGATGTTAAAGTAGTGATGTGGGTAAGAGTAGCTGTTTTAATATTTTTCTTTTTTCCTGTATCATGGTTTTTTGCACATCTGCCTTTAGAAAATATTATGTTAAAATTTGTTTTAGTATATGGAACTTTATATATCAGTAACGGATTGATGAGTGCAGTGTATATTAATCGGTTTCGTGGTGAACGTTGGAAAACAAAATCAATTGGTACAAGGTAAGAATGTATGGCACATATTACGCGTGAAGAATTATTAAAAATTGCTCGTATTTCTAATCTTCAACTTGATGAGCAAGAAATCCCTGTTTTAATTAAACAAATAGAGGATGTTTTAACGTATGCAGCATGTGTACAAGAAATAGTTAAATTTGGTAATGCAGAAGAACCGCTTGCAAAAAATAGTAATGTTTTTCGTCCTGATGTTGTTATTAAAACTGACCCAGAAACTATCTTAGATCGTGCACCAGAACGTGAACGTAATTATTTTGTAGTTCCTGTTATTTTAGAAAATCTGTAGGTATTATTATGAAAAATCTTGCCTTTGCCTCGATTAAAGAATTGCAACTATCTTTAGCAAAAAAAGAGTTATCATCACATGAACTTCTTGATTTTTTTCTTAAACGATTTGAAAAATATGATCAGCAATTAGGTTCAGCGTTGGAAGTATTTGATAAAGAATCTATTTTAAAAAATTATACTGCACAAGGCATTTTGGCAGGTATTCCAGGAATTATAAAAGATAATATTTGCCAACAAGATCGTATTACGTCATGTGCTTCAAAAATATTGGAAAATTTTAAATCTACTTATGATGCAACAGCAGTTAAATGGCTTAAGCAAGAAGGCGCATTAATGATTGGGCGCGCTAATTGTGATGAATTTGCTATGGGTAGTTCAACAGAAACATCTGCTTATAAAAAAACAAAAAATCCGTGGGATTTTCAACGAGTTCCTGGCGGATCAAGTGGTGGTTCTATAGCAGCTGTTGCGGCAGGTCTTGTACCATGGTCATTAGGGTCAGAAACAGGTGGTTCAGTACGCCAACCAGCGGCATTATGTGGTATTGTTGGTTTAAAACCAACCTATGGATTGGTTTCTCGGTATGGATTAGTTGCTTATTCATCATCATTAGATCAAATTGGCGTTGCAACGCGTACGGTGTATGATAATGCGCTCGTTCTTTCTGCTATAGCTGGCAATGATACTCATGATTCATCAACATTGTCGCAACCTAAAAAAAATTATACAACAAATTTAACCGGTTCTTTTGCCAAAGGTTTAAAAATTGGTGTTATTGATAATGCATTACATGCGCAAGGTATGGATAATGAAGTTGTTGTTGCATTAGAAGAATCAATTAAAACATTTGAAAAATTAGGCGCTACTATTCATCATGTTTCATTACCTATTATGGATTATGGTGCAGCAGTATATTTTATTTTAAGTAGAGCAGAAGCAGCTTCTAATTTGGCTCGTTTTGATGGAGTTCGTTATGGCCTGCGTCAAGAAGCAGATTCTTTAGCGCAGATGTATGCAAAAACTCGTCAAGAAGGTTTTGGCAAAGAAGTAAAAGCTCGTATTATGATTGGTAATTATGTTTTATCAGTAGGACATGCGGATGCTTTTTATACTAATGCTCGTTTAGCACAAGGATTAATGCGGCGTGATTTTACAGCAATGTTTAAGCAAGTAGATTTATTATTAGCGCCAACGCAGCCTGCGCCTGCTTTTAAATTTGGCGCCTTTGATAATAATAAACTTCAAATGGATTTGCAGGATTATTTTACTTGTCCTATTAATATTACCGGCATACCAGCATTATCAATTCCATGTGGTTTTTCATCATCACAATTGCCGATTGGTGTGCAACTGATAGGACCACATTTGAGTGAAGAAAAAATATTTCAGGTTGCGCATGCTTATGAACAAGCTACGCAATGGCATACTATGCATCCCGCTCATTTTTTAAATTAATAAAGTATGAAAAAAGAATCTGTAGGAATTGTTTTGTTATTATGCTGTTTGACGATGCATGGTATGGAATTATCAAAAAAACAAAATAAAATAGATAAATTTAATCTTTATGCAGGTTCTGATGGTACTCCTGTAGAAGTAAAGAGAAAAATACTTAAGAATGCTATTACGTTAAAAAATTTAGTTGCTGATCTGCCTACTGCTACTGATATTTATTTGCCTGAGGTTTCTCAAGAAAATTTGAACTGTTTAATTTCTTATTTACCGGTTATTGATAACTATGATAATCAAATATTTGATTATCAGAAAAAAAATATTAAAAGAGAAATGGTTTCTGAGATACAAAAATTAATGCCAAACCCTTGTATGGCATTAATAAAAACGGCAGATTGCTTTGAAGTTCCCTTACTTCTTAAGATGGGCATTTCAGCATTTGTTAAGAAACATGGTCAAAAATTATTAAGTAATAATAAATCAACGCAAAAGCAATATATAACCACGTGGTATAAGCAACTTGATCCTCTTGTTGCTCATTACATGGTTAAACAGTATCATGAAAATTTACAAAAAATTATTGATACTAAAAATAAATTGTTTCATATTAAATCATTAGATAATAAGGTGACTAATGTGCGAGCAATAATATTTTTTCCTGAGAGTATTGGTATTGGCATGGGGACAACAGGAGATCATAAACTTGCTTTCGGGACTTCAGGTCAGTTTGATAATTTTTTTCAAAAAGTTTTTAAAAAATTTCAAATGACCGGCGCTTCTCTACAAAATTCGTTGCATGATAAAAAACTTATAGTAAGTTATAAAGATGGCGGTGTGCAAGTTTTAAATATTGAAGATTGGCATGTTGGTCAAAAACCACAATCGCTTGCTTATTTAGAAAATATACATCCTTATTTTATAGATTTTTTATCTGACAATAGTATAATTTTTGGTCATTCAAAACAGATAACCTGTTATGACTTACAAGAAAAAACGTTTAAGCCGATCTTGTCTGATTATACCGCCTCTATTAAAAATGCAATTCTTTCTCCTGATAAAAGTAAAATTATGATATTTTCACCTCAAGGAGAGGCAAAAATATTAAATATTACTTCAGAAGAATGTCTTGCTACATTGCAGCATGTTACTACAGCAGCTTTTTCTCCCGATGGCAATAAAGTAGCATGTAATATTACCCATGAAGGTATAACAGTAATTGATATAAAAACTGGTGCAAGAAGTAAATTTTTTTATAAGCCGTTTCTTAAGGGAGTTGTATCAATGACATTTTCACCTCAAGGTACTCATCTTGTAGTTGGCTATGGCGACGGTACTATACTTTTATTGAAAATAGGAACGCGAAAATCATTTATTTTGCGACATATTGATGATGCAAAAAATTTTAGTAGAAAAAATGTTCTTAAATTAGCATTTTCTCCTGATGGCACTCAATTGGTAGCGGCAGGTTGGGATATTATTCAAGTATGGAATTTTGATAATGATCTTAATGACATTCTTAATAATACTATAACGCTCAAAAGGGCTATTGAACTTATTAAAAAAGCTCCTGTTGATTTTTTAACTCGCCTTGCTATGTGGTTTAATTAGGTAATAATTTATAGCAAGCTATGCTTTATTATTGTTCTTATAATAATTAACTTTCTATACTATTTTTTAAGGAATTAATCTTTTTTCTTTATAGAGAAAGATGTTCATGCTTAAATTTCAAAATAGATGTTTATTATTCATTGTATTGATGGGGATTATGTTGAGAAGTAATTTTTCTTATGGAAAATCTCAAACTTATCCACAAAAAAAAATAAATAAATGTTACCTGCCAAAAAAAAAAGGTGCAGGGCGTTTTATTATGCAGACAACGGCAGATTTAATTAAAGATACTCTTGAAATTAATAAAAATGTTTTTACTTCAATGGATACGGTAAAAACTATTGTTGGTATTACACCATTTTATTTAGCAACGCGTATGGTTGATACATCAATTCATAATAAATTTTATACAAGTAATGGTCATAAAAATAAACATCAATTACCATCTTTGTTAACTAAGATTGTTTCTAAAAGTGGTGATGTTGGTATTGTTTTATTAACAAGTTTTGCAATTTTTTCGTCAGATGAAAAAATGCGTTTAGTTGCTCGTATATTTGGTTTGGGAGCCTTTTCTGCGCTCGTAGCTAAAGATGCTTTTAAAGAGATTAAAATAGATGCAGGGTTACGCCCTTGGAATGAACATTTTAATTGTCATAAAAGAGCACATGGCGGATTTCCTTCCGGACATATGGTTGAAGCAGCATATATGACAACCGTTTGGGGATTACAATATGGTTTAAAAGCTTGGATTCCGCTTGGATTGTTTAGTGGGTTAATGTTTGGTGTTTTGGTGAATTCCAATCGGCATTATGTTTCGCAAGTTGTTGCCGGAGCAGGTCTTGGTATTATTTATGGTTTAGCAGCTAACACATTAATTACTAAAAAATTAAATCAAAATTTTTCTTTTAATGTTTCTGCTCATGCGCATGGGGCACCGCAATTAGAATTTTCATATTGTTTTTAAGTGCATACATTAAGAATGCCTGCAACGCAGGCATTCTCTGATAATTTATTATTCGTTACTTGATGAAAACAAATTTCCTAATGAACTGAAACTTTTGGATGTTGATTCTAACATAGTTTGGCATAATGTAGTTTTAATTTTTTTTCTCACCGCTGTTGGGGATGGTTGCATTTCGGTAAGGGCTGCTTCACTGTCCTCGTTATTTACAAAGCTAGAGCCCGTTGAATAAGGCATGTTATATTTTTTAAAAAATGCTTGAATTCCAGCAATTTTTCGTATTTTATCTTCACGATTAGTAATTGTATTAAGAATATCAAGATGAGCTTTTGTTTGATTATTAACTTCTATAAAATAGACATTCTTATTCCCCTGTTCTCGCAAGGTGCAGTATAATTTACGCGCATCATCAATAGAAAGTTGCGGGTCATTTTCATGATGCATAATTAAAACAGGGAGATTATTAGATAATTTTTTTGCAGAATTTAATGCTTGTAAACCGTTTGGTTTATAAGCGGGAAATGCAACAACTTTTGCCGTATAAGCAAGAGATGATTCTGGAATAGAAGAGCTGCAAGGAGCCATTGATTCAACCGTATGGCTAATTGCACTATTTCCTGTGCCTAATACTGATTCAAGAATCAGTGCACCAATTTTTTCTTGTTCTTTTTGTGGTTGTTGCGCTAACCAATTGGTTAAAGTTGCCGTGCCTTGGGAAACGCCATATAATATTTTTTTTAGATTAAAATTCTTTTTGAATTTTTCAGTAATTGGATCATTATATAATTGCTTTTCAAAATGAGCTATGCAGTTTTCTTGCCCCAAATCAATGTTAGAAATTTTTTCTAATGTTTGATAGCGACTGATAAGATTGGTATTAATAAGATGATTAGCAATAAAAGAATCGCCACCGCAACCATTTTGTCCTGGAAGTACAATTGCTACAAAACCTTCATTTTTTATTTTAGTTTCCCAAGTACATTCTGTTTTAGTTTCCATTGCATGTACTGCATGAAATGCCCAAGAACATAATGCTAATAATAACAATCTGTTATTCATACAGAATCTCCTGATTAAAAAGGTTATTATAAAAAATATTGGTAAGAAGCTATCATAAAAATATAAATATAGCTATTTCATGGAATATTGCTTATATGGTATTGTTATTATTATTTTTTTATTCAAGTAAAGCATTAAAAAAATAGTAGAAGGATAATAATGAAGCTTTTTTTTACGAGTAGTACGCAACATCTTAAACAACAATTTCATGGATTGTTTGGATCATATACATTAAAAAAATTTAGTGATGGTGAATGGTATGTGCATATTATTGATGATGTTGCTCAACAAAATGTTTTAGTTATTGCAGCAACTAATACGCCTGCAGATAATTATATTGAACTTCTTTTATTATTAGATGCGTTGCAAAGGGCCGGCGCATATATTACTCTTGTTTTTATGTATTATGGCTATGCTCGCCAAGATCGAATTCAACAACCAGGAGAGGCATTAAGTGCGCAAGTTCTTGCGTATGGATTTAAGCAATTTACTATAAAAAACATTATTATTCTTCATGTTCATAGTGAATTACTGCATAATTTTTTGAATTTTAGAAATTATATTCCGTATGATTATTTTTATACCTGTGCGCAGGATAGCGATATTATTGTTGCACCAGATAAAGGAGCTTATACTCTTGCAACTGTTATTGCAGATAAACTCGGCAGAGAAGCATTGTTTTTACAAAAAACACATCCTCATCAAGAAGAATCGGTAGTAACGCTTATTAATGGTAATGTTGCTGGTAAAAATGTTTTATTAGTTGATGATATGATTTCAACAGCAGGTACTATTATTCATGCAAGCACATTACTCAAAGAGCAAGGAGCATTGCGTATTAATATTGCCGTTACGCATGGAATATTTGCTCATGATGCTTTGGAAAAATTACAACAAAGTTCTATTGAAACTATATATATTACTAACTCATTATCGCAACCAGTTCTTATACCTAAAATAAAAGTTGTTACTATTATTCCTTGGTTAGAACAGTATTTAATACAACAGTTATGATTTTTTGTAGTGTGTAAAATAATAATGAGAGCGGCAATAATAAACCGCTCTCATTATTATTATTTTTTGTTGATAATTATAATTAATAACCTATGTCACCATCAACATCGGGGTAATTGTAATCATCGTAACCGTAGTAAAAGTCAAAGTTTTGAACTTTGGCCGATTGATTATTCTTTTTTTTATTACCAGACATCTTGGTACCTTTGTCTTGACGTGTTTGTCGCGGGTTATTTTTTCGTTTGTTTTTTTGTCCTTGTTGCTCATTCCAATCTTCTTCTTCTTGATATTTGTTGTATACCTGAACTTTAGTTGGCTCGTTTTGTTTTTTACCGTGGTATTTACCTTTTCTTTGCTTTTTTTCTTGTTGCTCATTCCAATCTTTTTCTTCTTGATATTTGTTGTATATCTGAACCTTAGTTGGTTCGTTTTCTTTTTTACCGTGGTATTTACCTTTTCTTTCTTGGCTAGCGCGACCTTTTTGTTTTGTAGCACTATCATTATATACCTGTACCTTCATGGTTTCATTTTTTGTTGATGTTGTTGTTTGTGCATTAGATTGTTGATTTAATATATTATCAGCAATAACAATCAAACCTAATCCATTTGCTGTTCTATGAATGCTTTTTACTGGTACTGAAATCTTTTTATTGCCATTAACCGTTATTGTTACTGTTGTAAGTCCTCTGTTTTGCGCACTTTCTAATTTTTTTATATCTTCATCGGTTAATTTAAGATTACTTAACGTATTAAGTAATTGATTTTCTTCTTCTGCTGTTACCGTTAATAAAGGATTTGATAATATTTTTGGAGCAGCAACAAATACATGGTTGCCAATTAATTGTTGAGCATCAATGTCTTTGTTTAATAATATTTGGTTTGTTGGTACAAAGATGACGTAATGACCGCTTAAATTAAGTAATGATCTATTGGCATCTTCAAATTTTTTCAACTTATCAATAAAAGTGGTTAGATTTTTACTATATAAAAAATCTAACAGCTCTTTTCTATTTTCAAGTGCTTCAGCTGATATTTCACTTTTTTCACCACGGCCACCGCCTTGGTGAATAAGAATTCCTTCGGTAATTATACCTTGGGTGTTTGATCTAGGTGAACGACCTTTTGTTTCTAGGGCACCAATCGTATTAGTTTGGTCGGTACCAGCACCGACTATTTCGGCTGACATTAATGCTAAACCTACTATAACTATAATCAACTTTTTCATAAAAATACTCCTTATTATGAATTATTGTTTTTAAGATTACTCTGTTACCTTCAAAAAAAACTTTAATAAACCTTAAAAAAATGATTTTTAATGGCCATTCTGAAAAGTTTCTATTAATACTAATAATACATTTTTTATTTTAAAAAAATCAACAATTTGAAATTAAATATTTTTTATATTCTCTTGACTTTGTCGGATTTAGTTATTCTTGCATAAATAAATCAGGGCTTTCTATGCTAAAGAAGGTTAAATGGAGCTGAAAAAGGGAAATTTGCGGCTTATGGGATACAAAGCATTTTTTATGGTACTCTTGAGTAGTTTATTCTTGAATGTATCATTAATTGTTGCAGCACAGAAAAATTGTAATAAAAAACGAATTATTTTAAACAATACAAGAACAAGAGATTCTGCTGGTGATAAAATTGCCGGTTTTATTACTGAATTAGTCAATGACGCTGCACGAATTAATGTAAATCTTTTTTCTTTAACTTCAGTAAAAATTTTAACAGCATTCACTCCTTTATATGTAGCATCACGTATGGTTGATGAAAAGTTACAATGCAATTTTCATGATATTACTTATCATAAAAATATTAATCAATTTCCTAAATCATGTCATCAAATCGCTCGTTATGGTGTTGGTATTCCTATGGTAGCACTTTCTAGTTTGGCAATTTTTGCTTCTGATGAAGATTTGCGTTTAACAGCACGTATGTTTGCACTAGGATTGCCTTTTGTGCAATCGGGCAAAGATATTATAAAAAATTTAAAATGTAATGCTTGCTTACGGCCATGGCATCAAGATTTTAGTATAGAAAAACGATCTTCTGGAGGGTTTCCTTCTGGCCATACGGCTAATGTTGTTTTTATGGCAACTCTTTTTGGCATGCGCCATGGTCTTAAATGGGGTATTCCCCTTGGATTATTTGGTGTTTTTGTTATGGTTGATTTTATAAATTGCAATCGTCATTATCTTTCACAAATTGTTGCTGGTGCTGGATTGGGATTATTATTTGCTTTTGCTGCAAGCACGGTAGTAGATCAAAAACTTTCTGAATCCTGGTGTATTGCTCCTGATGTTGATAGTGGTGGGGCACCAGTAATAAAATTAACCTATGCTTTTTGATTCTTAATGTTCTTGTTCAATGCATTCATCACATGCTTGAATACATTCTTCAAGACTATCAATACAATCAAGTGTTGCTTGGGTACATTCTGCAGCACCGATTAAGCATTGTTGTGCAAGCATTTCGCATGCTTTAATAACTTCGCCGCATCGTTTTATGCAGGCATCAGTTATTTCTTTGCATTCATCATTTTTACAATGTTGCAGGTGTTCATTGCATTCTTTAATACATTCTTTACAGATTTGCATACATTCTTTGCTACTGCCAGAGACAACTTTAGCTTCTTGTGAACATTTTGAACCATTTTCTGCAGAACAGACATTAACTAAATTTTTACACATATAAAGATAATCTTCACAAGCAAGAATGCAGGCATTGCAAGCATCAACGTGACGTTGAGATAGTAATGGGTTCATATAATAAACTCCCTCTGAGCTGTTTTTTTGTTACTGACTGTTATAATAAACGATGATATACTAGGTAGTATACTATACTGTTTAAACGAAACGATAGAGTTTTTTATGAGTTATTGGCAAGAAAAGGTTAAGATTGGGTCCTTAACATTTCCACGCTTTATGGGAGGTCCATTAGACGGCATTACTGATTCCCCTTTTCGGAAATTAGTGCGTGAGTTTTCACCTCATGAACTTTTATTTACCGAAATGCGACATGTTGCTTGTGTTGCTCGTGATAAAACAGGACGATTATCATTGGATTTTGATCAAGCAGAACGTCCTTTAAATTATCAAATTGCGGCATGTAAAGAAGATTTTATTGATGAAGCGTGTGATAAAATAATAGCTCAAGGTGTTGATATTCTTGATCTTAATATTGGGTGCCCGGCTAAAAATGTTATCAGTTCTGGTTCAGGATCTGCATTAATGGCAGATTTGCCCCGTCTTAAAATTGTATTACAACTATTACGTAAAAAATTATCAATTCCTTTTACGGTTAAAATTCGTGCCGGCTTTAAACAAAAAAATGCTCTTGATGTTGCACGGTTAATTGAAGAATGTGGCGCTGATGCAATTAGTATTCATCCTCGTTTGCAAACAGAAATGTTTGCTGGTAGGCCTGATTATGCATTGGCAGGTTCTGTAAAACAAGCAGTTTCTATACCAGTTTTTCTTTCTGGTAATATTATTAATTGGAAAACAGCACAATTAGCATATGAGCAAACTGGTGTTGACGGATTTCTTATTGGTCGCGGTATGTGGAGTAAGCCATGGAAACTTTATGAGCTTCAAGAACATGCTGCAGGCAGGCCATATGAAGTGCCGATTAAAATGGCACTCACCTATGCTTATAAACATTTTGAAAATATGGAGCATCATTATGGAGCTCGAGGCGTTTTTTGTTTTAGGAAACATCTTCCTTTTTATTTAAAAGGATTGCCTGGCGCTTCTGCACTGAGGCAGGAGTTGGTAGTATTGGATAAAGCAGAAGCAGTTAAAGAAGTTATTCTCAGGTTAATAGGAACCTTTTAGTGATTAAGCTTATTTCTAAGCATTGGATTATCTATTTTATTGGGCTTGTATTGCTTTTTTTTGTTGGGCATCGCTTAATCTTTATTAAAAAAACTAATTTTTTTGATTCATGTATATCTTCATTATTATATCCTGTTTTGGTAGTTCAGAAAAAAATAGTTGATCCTATGCAAGTTTTTTTTGAACGTAAAAAAACGCAGCGAGAATTAGAAAATAGTATTAAGCAATTACGTGCTGATAAAAAAGCGTTATTAGCAGAAGTAATTGAACTGCATGCTACAGCGCAGTATATCCGGGTTACACAAGAATTAGTTGATTTTAAAAAGCAGTATAATTTGGAGGGACAAGGGTGTTGTGCTCAAGTTCTTATTAAACAATGTACTGATCAAGAACATTTTTTTCTTGTTGATAAAGGATCTTATAATAACGTAGCTCTTGATATGGTTGCGGTATATAAAAATTGTTTGATTGGCAGAGTAACACAACTGTTTCCTTATTATAGTAAAGTAACGTTAATTACTGATCGATCATGTAAAGTTCCAGCATATTGTCAGCAAACTGCAGCAAAAGGAATTCATGAAGGTATGCATAATCATGAGGCAACAGCATTACATTTTGTAAGTCATTTAGATGCATTACAAGAGGGAGATTTATTGTTATCAAGTGGACAAGGATTAGTTTTTCCGCAAGGATTTGCTTTAGGAACTATTAAACAATTTAATATTGCCGGTTTATATTATAATGTTGTTGTTGAGCCTTTACTTGATATAAAAAATCTTGATTATTGTTATTTATTGCAAAAAGGGAAATAAAATAAATTCATACCCTTATTGAATTGTTGTTTTATTACCATAACGTTCTTCTAAAGTTAAGCAAATATTATTAACCGCATTACTTATTATTGAATCATCATTATCGGCAGTATCTTGATTACCACTGAGCATGCCAAGTAATCCTCCTTGCCGCTGTGGTTGCACCCATTCAATTTTTCCTTCAATAATTGCTTTGTCTTTAATTATTTTTATAGCATCAGAATATGAACCAAGTTCATCAATAATGCCTAATTTTTGTGCTTGGCTGCCGGTAAAAATTTTTCCATTGGCCCATTCTTTTACATTATCAAGAGATAATTTAGTGCGATGTTTAGCAACATAATGAGTAAAGTTTTTATAACTATCATCCGCAACGCTTTGAAGCATACTATTAAGTTCTGGTGTTGGATTAACAAAAGGATCAGTTGCTATTTTATAATCGCCAGCTTTTATTACATTGTAGGTTATTTTGTAATGTTCAATAAAATCTTTAAGTTTAAATTGAAACGGAATATAGGTGCCAATACTTCCTATTAATGCAGAAGGGGGCGCTATAATATAATCAGTTGATGCTGCAATATAATAACCACCAGAAGCACAAATATTTTCTACTAAACTAATAATTGGTTTAGGACATTCTTTTTTAAGAAGTTCAATTTCATGAGAAATTGCTTCAGAAGATCCAGCAGCTCCACCGGGAGATTCTATTTTAAGGAGAATAGCTTTAATATCACAATCATGAAAATATTTTCTAAGATATTTAGTGTAATAATTTGAATCTAGAATAGCCCCTTTAATAGTTAATACACCTACTTTTGTTTGAGGTTCTAAAAGATTGGCATATTGGTTTTTTATGTTTTTTAATAAAGGAGGCGCAAATTGCAGTAATAAGATTATAAAAAAGATGTTTTTAAGGTAATCAGAAAAAGTGGCCATGGAATTTTTATCCTTAAAGTAAGTAACAATATTTGTATGCGAGATAATGTATTATAGCATGTATTCATGCAATATAATTTATTCAAAATAACCTTATGTATATACTATATAAAAAAAGAATGATTTAGAAAGATTTTTATGCAATTCTCTTTTGACTTTTTAAATCTTTTTCTTTACAATTTGATGAGTCCACTGAATAAGTGGGGCGGTTAGCTCAGTTGGTAGAGCATCAGTCTTACAAACTGGGGGTCACTGGTTCGAGCCCAGTACCGCCCACCAGAAATGTCAAAAAAAGTTAGTTCCTCGGTAGCTCAGTTGGTAGAGCACACGACTGTTAATCGTTAGGTCGCTGGTTCGAATCCAGCCCGAGGAGCCATTTTGAATAAATTATTCTTGGAGCTGTAGCTCAGTTTGGTTAGAGCGTCCGCCTGTCACGCGGAAGGTCGCGAGTTCGAGTCTCGTCAGCTCCGCCAGGCATTTTCTTCAGAAATGACTGGCAGGCCTGCCCTTTGTCTTCTCATTTATAGCTCATTTTTTTATACCTTTTATATTAAATCAGTGAATAATCAAGTTAAATTTTATTTGATTAGTAAAATTATTAAAAAAACAAAATATATTGCAAATTTTAATAAAAAGTTGCTAAGATAAAAATATAATCAATAAACAATGCAAGAGGTCTATCATGAAGATATATAGGAATTTTTACTATTATTTTAGTTGTTATGTATTTATTTTAGCATTGAGTACTATTAATGTGTATAGTATGGAGTGTGAATCTAAGGAATTAACCAACATCGAATCATCTCTTCCAATACAAGATGCAGATGCATTTATATTGCAAGAAATAATCAATAATAGTAATGATAAGTATTTATTGATTATTGCGCCACCAGAAACATTGCTAGGTAATGAGACTCTTGAAGATTTAAAAACTAAATTAAGCAGTAGTGATATTGCTAAGGTACCACTATTACCTAATAATTCTCAAAAAATTAATAAAAAATTCTTTTTGTTAGTAAATGAAACTATGAGTAGTGCAACTCACCGTATGTATTTTCCTCAAAATCAAATTACATTATATAACACTGCTACAAATGCTCAATTGCTTATAAATCCTCAGCTTACACGTTCAGCAAAATTTAGAACCGGACCAAATCGCGGCGATGTTATTGCTACATATCGTTGTTATTTAAACTTTATGTATGATATTCGCAGCTATATTCTCAGAGCAGAGGGTACAAGACCTGCGAAGCGCACTGTTGTTGATCCTGTGAACGTTCAGAAGGAATATTATATTAAGGTCGATGATTATGAGAATGATCAACAGATGTGGCCTGAGGGTGCTAAGAAAACAGCTTGGCAGAAAGTAAAACAGCCTGTGGGAAATTTTGTTGTAGATATAATTATTAAAAATAATATTAAAGATTGGGAATTGGATCTATCAGGTTCAATAGCAGATTGATCAATTTTAAATGTAGCCAATATTATAGCAGCCATAGTGTACTTTTTTCGAATTAAAATTAGAAATGTTCGTAATTAGATTATGAAGAAATTAAATAATGTCTCTAAACAACCTTGGATAATGTAGGTTCTATAATAGAGATGAAGCGAATTCTCGATAAAATTTTTATTGAATTTTTTCTTACTTACCTTGAGTTGCAAACTATTAATCAAGCTTTAAAACTTGCCAAAAAATATCGTTACTCATATTTTGATAGTCTTATTTTGGCATCAGCTTTAGAGCATGATTGTTCAATATTATATTCTGAAGATATGCAGCATCAGCAATTAATAGAAAATAAGCTCACCATATATAATCCGTTTGTCCAATAATAATAATAAATTTTTTATATCGATAAAGAGTTGAAAAGGTTGTTTGGATTAATTGTAAGCCAAATCAAAACTTAATTTCATGGTTTTCAAACATGTTAATGCATTGCCAGCTTTTTGAAAGAATGCCTTTTAATAGTTATATAAGGTTTCGTATGAACCATATAAAAAAAGTATAGGAAGACTTAACGCAGAAATTATAAATAGACATTCTCCGCCTTCTCCCCTATATCCAGACCATTTGCCATATTCTTTAATTTGTTTGATTGTTGATGGTTTTGTTCTTTTAATATAAAGCTCGGTTAATAAAGGGGATATCTTATAGGGCATAGGAATATTGAAATCACTATTTTCCGAAAGTTTCGAAAGGACATGGTATGAGCAGGTTTTGTAAGTTAGACCTTGAGCCATAGATAAAAGTAATGATGAAGTTGATGATTGATCAAGTTCAATGCCTTTTTCCATTGATTCTTTTAATTGTTTTAGTTGATGTGGTGATATGGTGATGAGGTATTGTTTGAAATATCGCCCTAGCATTTTATTTGGCATCAAAGAATTTATTATGGTAGTTGATCGTTTAATTTTTCTTTCTAAAGATTCATGTTGTATAGACGTGCAGGATACGCTCCAACATTCCCCTTCAACTTCAAGTTCAGCGTGGCCTTGTTTAGCTTCCCCAGAAGGATAGTAAATGTATGATACTATGCCATTAATTTTTGCATTTTTATTAAAATCATCATGGAGATTTGTTTTTGCTCTATGCGTTTCTTTGGGTACTAATCCAACATAAGGAATTATTTTATTCTGATTGTTCATACTGAATATGGGCAAAAAAAATATTAGCGATAGAAGAGTTGTTTTTATTTTGTTCATGATGATATTTTTCATTAACTTTTTTAGTTAGAGAATTCTGCATGATTATGAATCCATTTATTTTAAAAATATTTAGTATTATATCATAAAGCATGAAAAATTGATTGGAAAATTTAAATTATCAAAAATATAAGGCATTAACTTAATTATTTAAAAATAAAAATATTTTTTTTGGCATAATCTATTTAGTAAGTTTTTATTTTTCCACTAAATTGCTGATATAATCTTTGGCATTGCTAACAATTGTTATTGAGCAGGCTACTCCAGTTATTCTTGGCAATAATCCATGATAAAGAGCTTGTATGCCATATTTTTTATTGTTTGTGTTAAGTGAGTTGCATAAATTATAAAAAGCTTGAAAACTAGTAGTGCCTATTCGTGCTTGCATCTGTGTTTTAATAGTATCTAAGGGATGTGTTAATAGAGCAGATAAAATTCCTGCTAAGGCTGGAGCGCCTATATTTTGAAATATACTATTATTGGCGCCTTTTAGTTGTTCTTTTATTTTTGGTGTGACGACAAAAAGAGATGATGCATAGAAACTATTACGGATAGTTATAGGCGCCAAACCTGTAGTCAATAGTGTTTTGTAGCCATGTTTAGCGATAAAAGAACGAGTAAGATGATAAAAATTACCGCCATGATTTTGTTGTTGAATAATTAATAATTCTCGTGGGCAGGTAATGGGAGATGATGCTACACCTGCACCAAATGCAGAAATGAGCTCTTTATAATTATCTAAACTTGTTTTATTACATTGTTCTTTTAAAGAATTATAAACCATATTTTGTACGGCTAGTGTTGGAATAGATCCTGAGGCATTTATAAATAATCCTCTGTACCAAATTTTAGGATTCAGTTTAATTGTTTTTTGTTGTTGCCAACTATTTTTAAAATATACTAATGGTTCTAATAAAACAGTTCCAACGGCGCCAGCAGAAGCACCTATTAAAAAGTTTTTAGTTATTGAATTTTTTGATTGTCCAGTAGATATAGATAAATGATAGGCAATGAGCAGTATTATAATTATTATAGTTGATGGTTTTTGCATATTTGTTCTTTCATAAAATCTATATTTGATTTAATTTTTATTGTTTAAAAAAATCTAATTATTTTAAAAATATTAGAGCAAAATGATTTAAATAATTTATAATATAATACAGCAGATGTCTTTACGTTAATAATATTAAGAAAGATAATAGTATGATTTTTAAGAAATTTTTATATTTGATGATGGCAATACATACTTGTTGTATGTTGGGTATGGATTCTGGTTCATTACCGAGTGAAATTAAAATTGTTTTAAATGATCATGCCGTAGAATTACAAACATTATTGAATGAATATAGTAGCAGAAGTAGTGCGAGGATGGGCGCTAATGTAAGTCAAAAAGAATGGTTGCCTGGTTACTATATAAAATATGGTATAGAGCGAGTTGCTAATGCACAAAAGCTTAAATATGTTATTGATAAATATAAATTAGATTTGCTTTCTGTTCCTGATAAATATCTTTATCATGTTCCTGGGCGGCCAGAGATTGAATCGAATGAAAATTATTTGGTCATTGCTAAAGAAGTGTTAGGCAAACAAGGGAGAGGACAGTGCATAAATCTTCAACAAGTGAAGCAATTATGCAAAATTGCAGTATTGGCGGGACATTATGATTTACATCCTGCAAATTATGTAACAACAACAGATGGTAAAATAACTATTATTGATACTGATAAACAAGCTATGCCACCTTTGAATGTAATTAAGTTGCTTAAACATGATTGGCTCCAGTATGGTAATAGAATTCATAATAGTGGAAGCATTTCAATGGATCCAAAAATTATCAATGATCCATTTATTAAATTAGAACTTCCAATGTATTCTAAATATAATAATTATAGCGATGAAGCATATAGTTATCTTGATAAGCATATTAAAAAACGAGAGCAGCTAAGAATTGATTTATTACAGAAAAAGCTTGAGAATCCTTCTTTAAAATCGTAGTCTCATTTTCGCTGGTAAGTTTATTTTTTTATAGTTAAGGGCAGTAATGAAATTAAAAATATTATTTTTGTTAATACATTTTATTTCAATTGCTCAAGCTAACGTATCAGAACAATTTACAACGTTGCGTCTGAATGCACATAGAATACAAGAACAAGATTTTAATAATTTCTATCTCTTATTAAGTAATCCTAAAGTGGGAGAAACAATAATAGGTGGCGTTCACACTTTTGATGAAACAAAAGATTTTATGAGCCGTCTTCTTAATCGATGGTCTACGTATGGTTACGGGTCTTATATGTTTTATGATAAATTAGGTAATTTTATTGGGCGTGCCGGATTACATCCATTTTCTATTGAAGATCAAGAAGAAATAATTCTTAGTTACGCTCTTATGCCTGAATATTGGAATAAAGGATTTGCAACAGAAATGGCAGAAAGTCTTATAAAAATTGGGTTTGAACAACTTGAGTTTGAAAGTATTGTTTGTTTTACTCAACCAACTAATAAAGCATCGCGACGAGTTATAGAAAAAAGTGGTTTTAAACATGAAAAAACTATTTTAGAAAAAACGGGCCCTTTTAAAGATATAGAGTTAATTTTTTATCGATTAACAAAAAATATGCATAATCAAAATGTTGAGAATTAGTTTTAATTTTTCAATGAAAGTAAAAAATGAAGTTTTCAATCTTATTTTTGAGTCTTCTTACATACTTGTCTTACGTTATGAGCAATCAATCTAATCATCAATTTGCTTGGGATGGTGAAAAGTATGATAAAAATTCATCACTGCAATATAGAATTGGTGTAGAAGCAGTAGAATCATTTAATTTGCAAGGTCATGAGAAAGTTTTAGATGTTGGGTGCGGCAATGGAAAAATTACTGCATTATGTGCTGATAAATTAAAGGCAGGATCATTAATCGCAATCGATGTATCATCAAGTATGATAGAATTTGCAAATAAAAATTATGGAAATTCTACAAATTTAAAATTTTTCCTTCAAGATGTGACTACAATGTCCTTTGATCAAGAATTTGATTTTGTATACTCAATATTCTGTCTGCATTGGGTCAAAGATCAAGAAATTGCTATAAAAAATATAGAAAAAAGTCTTAAGATTGGCGGTAAAGCAGTTTTATATATATCTTTACCAAATGAATTCAATAAAACTTTTAAAGATGAATTTAATAAAATTATTCATACTGAACCTTGGGCTCAATATAAAAATATTTTGCTCTATGATCATTATCCAATTTCAAAAGAAATATGGTTTAAATATGCAGAACAAAATAATATGACAATAAGCTTTACAACTATACAAGATAGCGTTATTTATGATAGCTACGATAAGTTCAAACAAAGATATACTGCTTATGGTTTAGGGCCAGAAATAATTCATGTTATGGGGCAAGAGCAGGGGAATCATTTTATTGATTGTTATTTAGAAAATTGCTATCGAGCCTTAGGTTTAACCATGAATCAAACTATTGTATGGCAAGCTGATGGATTAATTCTTACATTAACAAAATAAAAATATTATTATTTATTTCATTTATCAAATTCGTTTTGAATATTCTTGATAAGATTATCTTTGATAGAAATAGTTTTTTCATGATAGAACTTATTGCTAATAGTATATCAATGATATTATAATTATAATAATAAAGATTGTTTAATAAATAAATAAAAGGAATAAAATTATGTTACAAAGTTTCGTATCATTATTAATGTTTGTTATTGTGTTTAATCTTTCATGTATGGATATAAGCAAAAAAGATGAATTAATTATAAAAGAAGAACAAGAATTTGTTACAAAAAAAATCGAATTAAAAAGTAAACTATCGGGCTTAGATAAGCAATTAGATGAGTTGAGAAAAAGTAAAGCGATAGGATTTGGGGCTTTATGTAAGGAAAGAGATGAGGTAGAAAATGAATATTATGCAGTTGTAAGAGAACATAAAGCTTGGTCTGAAAAAGCACAAAATGCAGGATTATTAGGTTCTGTAAGTCAAAAAAATTCAGTTCCTAAAAAATTATCAAAAAAAGAAATAGAATCAGAACTTGTTAAGCTAGAGCAACAACAAAAAGAAATTCAACAAATGTCGCATGAATTAGATCGGCAACAAGCTTATAAATATATTAGAGATCAAAGAACAATCCTTGAAAACGAGTTGAAAGCTTTATCATTACCATAAAATTTAGTTATGTAATGGCCCCCATTTTTTGGAGAGTTTAGAGGCCCCAAATAAGATATAAATTTTTATACAGAATCTATAAAAACACAAATCAATCAATGGAAATCTGATGGATTAATTCTTATATTAATCAAATAAAAATATTATTATTTACTCCATTGATCAAATTTGTCTTGAATATTTTTAATTATTTTTTGATAAATGATGCAAAGTACCCAAAAATATTACGTTTTGGTGCTGGTTCTTTTTCTAATATTTTGTTGATAGCTCTCCAAAAATTATATCCTAAAGTATTACAAGTTTTTTGATTGTAATAATAAGCAAGGCCCGTTAAAGGAATGAGTGATGCCATGCATAATTTTCCTAGGATAGTATAACTTGTTTTACCAAAAATATTGTCTTCTTTTAAAATTCCTTCATCTGTGCGAATAATTTTAAGTTCATCAACAGTTTTGCAAAAAAGTCCTTTGCTTATAATACATTCTCTATAAAAAGGAACTTTAGCGGACGTTATTGTTGTATTTTTGCTTTTTTTAATTTTTTGCATTTCAGTATCAAGATTGATTGTTTCACCATTAATTGATTTATAAATGGTGGCATTAATAAGACCATTAAGGGCTGTAATGCTTAAAATTGCAATGATTAAACGAAAAGAAATAAATTTATTCATAAGATTAACCTCCAAGGCATTGTGCATAATATTACTAATATAAATTATAATAACAGATAGCAGAAAAATAGCAAATGGGTACCTTTTAGAGATCCTTCCCTGTAAATATTTTTTTTAAAAAGGCTGTTTTTAGGGTATAAAGAGCTTTTTAACTGTTTTTTATTAAAGAATGGCTAGAAAGGGCTTAGGGGATTTTTGGGGTTTTATGAAGGTAAAAATGAGTATATCATGTCAATTGAATTATTATAATTGGAATAAATTTTAATCAATAGGTCATTGTAATAATAATAAATAATGGTATAATTATTAAAAATAGAATTTAATTATTGAGAGGTTTTTTATTATGAAAAAAATAATAATATTTTTAATTATAGTTATGTCGTCGAGTTTTTTTGCAGAGGATAATGCTTTAAAATCTTTTCGAAATTCTTTTAATAAATTATCTTATGAACATGAGCAACTAAGAAAAAAAGACCGATCATTGATGTGGAAACAAACGCCAGGCGCAATAGGTTTTTGGACTGCAAGTGGTGCAGCACTTTTCGGCACATCTTCTGTTATTTATGGTTTATTTAGTAAATCAGTGCATGGGAAAAAAATAATGCAAAAAGGCGGAGCTTTAGCCTTGTTTGGTACTTTCGCATCTTTTTTATCATTCTTAAGTTATGAGAAATATTCTAGGCATCGCAAAGTTGTAAAATATGATCAAGAAAGGCTTGATAGAGATGCAGGAATATTAGGCGCAGCTGTTTGCGGCTATTTTCAAGGTAAGAATAATAAAAAATAAATTTTAATAAAGAGATGTTAAGGACTTATCAATATGGTCAAAGTTAAGAAAAATTTTATGGATACTATGAAAAAATTCATTATTATTCTTTTAATTACTCCTTTTGCAGCATGTTTTGGCATGACAAAAGACAAAAAAGTTATAGACAGCAAAGACATTATAAAGGGTACGGTAAATTTTACAGATTATAATTTAATGTATAAAGCATATGAAAGTTCTTGTTTTGAAGATATACAACCTACTATAGATTTGTTGGGTATATCAGTTGGTAACAATGAGCCATGGGGTAGTCTTTCTATGCATTTAGACAATGGCGATTCTGTAAAATATACTAAGTATCCTATAAGTTTTATGAATCAATTTAAACATGGTAAAAATTGGTTGCGTACGTTGCCCAATGGTCAAACGGTAGATATCAAAGCAGGAAATTCTGGTGTATTTGATAAAATTCTGGCGAATGCATTAGAAGCATTTAATATCAGTCCTAATATACCAATTAATCAAAATGAACAACAAGAATTACAAAAATATAATATTATTAATGGTTTTCAGCATGATCTAAATCGTTATCCTAATCCACCAACCTTTATTTATCATCCTAAAGTATTATCAACAATTCCTATCATCAAAAAATCAAAATTTTTTTGGCTACAAAATATGGATAAACGTACTGCAGCAATAGTTGGCATTGGTAGTTTAACAGCAGTATGTGTAGGAGCATATTTTATGGTAAAAAAATTCTGGCGCTAGTATTAGTGCTTGATTACAAAAAATTTGTCATTTAAATTAAAAAATAGTTGTCATTAACATTGGCAATTTTTTGATTGTTGAATTTACAATCTTTTTATTGCTACTTTATTTGTACTTATAGTCTCTTTTAACTTTTTGGAGTAAAAAAATGGCTAAAAAATATGAATATGAATTTGTTATGATTGAAACTAGTTTGTTTGGCCGTGTTAATCACGATTATCAAGAAATTATTCAAGATTATGCACAAAAAGGTTGGCGCTTTGTTCAGATTTTTTATCCTATTTCAATAGGGCTTTTTAATCGAGTGAGTGTTCAGCATTATGATTTAATTTTTGAACGAGAGCTTTAATATTTAGTATTTTATTAGCATTAATAAAGGCAAACTAGTTTTTTTAATCTTTTCTTAAATGCACCATGGCATTAACAACAGAGGCCGCTTCTTCAGGAGTGCATTGATCTGTTCGGATAAGATGAGCAGTGATTTTAGGAATTACAAAAAGTTCATCACTATCTTTAAATTTAGCTAATAATTGTTTTTTATAATCTTGAAATTGTTCAGTGCTAAATTCACCACGCGTAAATATTTGAGATGCTCCGGTAGAATAATGATTCTGATTCATGGCAAGTTCTGTAAAGTTTAAAGCATGTAATGCATCGATTTTACTTAAACAATCAATTGCCCCTTCTTTTAAATGAGAAAATTCAAACAGCCCCATATAACTTTTCAGTGCTTGATGAAAAAATCGCATAGAAGAAATATCGTGATCATTCAATAAAGCTTTATTATTTCTTATGAGAATACGTTTTACAAGATCATTAAAAGGACAATATGCTAAAACATTGATAGTTGAGCAAAATGATTGTATTTGTTCAATATCAGTTGGTTTTAATAACCAAGTGTCAACAATTATATTAAAATTTTGTGCATATTTTTTAATTGTTTCAAGAATATGTATCTTTAGTTGTTCATTTTTTTCTTTTTTAGCAGCTATAACAACAACATTTTCTGTGTTAAGTTTTTTTTGAATATTATCAATAATAGTACGAACTTTAGTTTGTTGTTCTTCATCTACGCCTAATTTAAATAAAATTTGATTACGCATGAGTGCATGAAATATATTGTCAGGAGCAATTGCTTCAGCTATTATAGAAAATTCTTGAGGAAATTCATTGTGCCACCAAAATGCTGCTTGTTGATACCATAAAGTATCTTCATCAACTACTTTCCAAGAATCTTGAGTGGCTAATGCTGAACATATACTTGTTTTTCCTGCGCAACTGGTGCCATGCAAAAAGACAACAGTTCCCGTTGCATAGAGAGAAAAATTGTAACAAAACAACATCAAGGTTAAGCAAAAATACATTAATTGTTTACGCAGTATTGTAATACTTTGCATATGATGATCATCCTATAATGGTATGCAATAATAAGGCCTTATTTTAATTATGATAATTAAAATAATAAAAAAATGAGTTATAAGCAAAATATTGCTTAGCGTGAAATTAATCGACTACATGTTGTTAAGGTTAATAGCTTGATCTGATCATGCTTTGTGGCTTGTTGACATTGTTGCAGATGATTTTTAAGATGTTGTGTAAGCGTATGGTTGTTGCAGTAATATTTTTTGAGAGTGGATTGTAATGATAGAAAAAATTCAACGATATTATCTTTTAAGTTTTTTATTCTTATTAATGCCAATATATACTTATGCAGTTTCATCTAATAGGGTTGTTGCAACTATTAATGTGGGGGTTACGCCGGCTGGTATTGCGCTTACTCCTGATAATCGTTTTGCCTATGTTGCGAATAATAATAATTATGGCATTACCGGGGGAGCTACGGTTAGTGTATTAAATTTAACGAATAACACGCTTGAACAAACTATTAGTGATGCTAGTTTTAATCAGCCCTATACAGTAACTATTAATAAGGCAGGAACAAAAGCGTATGTGACTAATAGCAATAGCACAACAATAACTATTATCGATATAGCAACTAATACTGTTATGGGAACAATTGGTGGTTTTGATGGTCCATCTGGTATGGTTATAACTCCTAGTGGTGATATAGCATATGTTAATAATTATGGTGGGCCTGATGGTGTTGGTAGTGGTAGTGGAACAACAGTACGTGTTGTTAATTTGACTACTAATACTATTGTTGGAGCACCAATTATGGTGGGCCTTGCTCCTGCTTCATTGGCAATAACGCCGGATGGTAAATTTGTTTATGTCATTAATTATGTTGATGGTAATACTGGTACGGGCACAATAAGTGTTATACAAACAAGTAATAATACCGTAATTGATACTATTACAGGTTTTTCTGGGCCATTTGCAATAGCAATAACGCCTAATGGGCAATATGCTTATGTAACTAATTTTGGCAGTAATAATTTTGAACCAATAGGTACAACGGTGAGTGTTATTAATTTAAAAATTAATGCTGTAATTGCAACTATTAATGTTGGCATACAGCCTTCTGGCATTGCTATTACGCCAAATGGTCTTTTTGCCTATGTGACTAATTATAATACTCTTTATGCTAATGGTGCTCCCGCATTTACCGGTTTAACTGCTGGGCAAGGAACTGTTAATATTATTAATATTGCTACTAATACGGTAATTCCTCCAATAATAGCAGTCGGGCAGTCTCCTGATGCTATTGCAATAGCATCAAATGGTAACTATGCATATGTTTCAAATTATACTTCTAATAGCGTGAGTGTTCTTAATATTCTTGAAAGAATGTGGCTTAAATAAATATTTGTAACTAAAAAGGTAGAGCAGTACATGAAAAAAATAATATTTTTTCTTTGTTGTATATCCTTATCATTGTTATCTGCGAAATCATTGTGTGATGCATTAGAAATGCAAAATTCATGCTTTACCGGTGCTTTTTCTGCGGGATATGTTTTTAAGCATGATGATCATATATTTAGAGAAGTATATGGTTTTGGTATGGTAAATGTGATAACGGCTGATGGTTGTTATTATCCTTGGCAATCATGGGGATTTGGTGCAAAAATAAGTTATTGGCTAGCAAATGGAAGAACAACATTTTTTAGAAAACATACTTTTCTACAAGAAGTGCCTGTTACTTTGTATGTGCGCAGAATACACGATTTTGAATGCGGTTTACAGATATATGCTTCATTAGGCGGTGGCTTTGCTTGGATTAAAGAGAAAAGTTATCTGGGGCATGTGCGGCAATATAGAGGGCTTGGTGAAATTGAGGTTGGTTTGAATTATCCTGTTTGGCGTTGTCTTAATATTACAAGCGCATTTCGGTACCTTTTTCCTCGTCAATCACAAGGCCCTGTAAAAGTAGATGTGGGTGGTTTTGATGTAAGAGCTGGCTTTGGCTTTTCATTTTAATACTATCATATAATGGCGATGATAGTTGATATAATTTTTATGTAACAATTAAATAAAATGAATTTATTTTAATAAGCCAAGTTCGGTACTTTTTTTATCTATAAAGTTTTCTACCGTTATGCGTATGGCTGCTCCAAATTCCTCTTGCAGCTCTTCATTTTGTTGGAATGTATCTTGCTTAATAAATGCATTAAATAGAGGAAATTTATTAGGATCTTGTGCCTCATTATTAAAAATTATTTGCAAACGTTCTTCTAATTCTGTGCGTGAAGTAATAGATGCCATATTAATAGTCTGTAAGTAAGAATTTATTTCTTGTTTTACTTGTTCAACAGGGGTAATTTTTGATTGCTGTTGTACTGGTTTTTGTCTGCTCCATATATTACCTCCATAAAGTGAATAAGAAGAGCTAATCATAAGGGTTAATGTTACAAATATATGTTTCATGAATTCTACTCCTAAGCATATTGATAATATCACTATAAATTTGTTGATTATTTTATCTATGTTTTTTGATTTATCAAATTTTTTGCCAGTTTATTTGGGATGCTTTATAGTAGTGAGATATAATTGAGAAATATAAAAAAATGAAAGAAATTTTAATGAATATGAAATTAGTTTTAACTATATCTTTACTGATAACAAGTATAGTTGTTTACGCTATGGAAAATCAACAAGATAAAAATTTAACGGAATTAATACAAAAATCTAAAAAACGAACTATTGAAAACTTTGATTGTACGTTATGTACCATAGGTAATTTTAAAGATGAAGTTGCTTTAGCAAAACATCATCAAAAAGTTCATGGTATAAAAATTGATTATAAGGCATTAAAAAAAAGAAAAAATCTTGTTGATCTTTATTGTAAGATATGTGAAAAAGATGTACCGGAATGTAAATATGAAGGACAGTTAAATTTCCATTTAGAAAATAAGCATCAGGTTTGTCATCTATGTTTTCAGAAATGTGCATCTTCTCCTGAATTATCAGCACATATTTTTAGCAAACATCCGGAGCAAATTAAGCCTCTAATTTTTGAAGAATAAAAAATATTTAAAAAAAGGATAGAACAATGAATATGAATTTTTTTTTTATTGGGATTTGTATGATTAATAATTTAAATTTTGCTGAAAAAGCATTATATGACACCATTGGAAAAACCTATGATGTAACACGGTGTGCTGATTCTGAAATTACACAATTTTTGATTAAATATCTTGGAGCACAAATTAATGGAAAATATATAGACGTTTGTTGTGGTTCGGGAAATTATACAATTGCTCTTTATAATCAGGGCATCGATATCGCAGGTATCGATATTTCTGAAGTTATGCTTGAAAAGGCTCGTGTAAAAAATGAGTCTATAAATTTAATTCAGGGAGATGTTCATAAGTTATTATTTGAAGATAATTCTTTTGATGGGGCTTTGTGTATTAATGCAATTCATCATTTAGGAGACTTGAAGTCTGCTTTTAAAGAAATTGCTAGAATCTTGAGGCCTTCAAGTAAGTTAATAATTTTTACTACGATGAAAGCTCAATGCGAAAATTCATGGTTAATTCATTATTTTCCATTTATTTGGGATGTTGGAAATAAAATTTTAACTGATGAAATTACTATTGCTAGAATTTTGCAGGATTCAGGTTTTAATTCAGTTAAATTTGAAAAATTTTTTGTAACTCAAAACACTCAAGATTTATATCTTTATACTGGTAAATATAAACCAGAAATATATTTGAACCAATTTGTGCGTGATGGTATGACTCCTTTTAATAAGCCTGAATTTGCCAAAGAAATAGAAAAAGGCTTGAAAGAGCTAGTGGTTGATATAAAATCTGGCAAAGTTATAGAGATCGTTGCGAGTCATGAAAAAAATTTAGGAGAAAGTGTTTTTGTGATTGCTGAGAAAATATAAAAAATATTTAAAAAAGGATAGAAGAATGTTTGTACAATTAAATGATTAGAGAAGGGTGGGATAATAGTGCATATCTCGTTAATAATGAATATATTTTTAGATTTCCCCGTATACAAATGGGCGTAGATTGCATGAAGAATGAAATAGCACTTTACTTTAGATTAATCTTTAAATAAATGATGCAAGTATTGATCAGGATTATCTAAAAAACGTTTTGTAATTTGATAATGTTGTGTGTCAGTGTAGTTAATTTTTTCCAAGACACCTGAATCACATGAATAAATTGTTGCTCCTGGATATGCCAATAATATTGGTGAATGTGTTGCAATAATAAACTGACCATTATGAGAATTCTTGCATATTTCATGCATAATAACCATTAATGATAGTTGTCGTTGTGGTGAAAGTGCTGCTTCAGGTTCATCAAATATAAAAAACCCACCAGAACCTAAACGATTCTTAAAAAATGCAAGAAAGCTTTCTCCGTGGGATTGTTCATGTAATGATTTACCTCCATAGGAAGCAAAGGTTATTTCTGGTCCGCCTGCGGTACGAGCAATATGGTCAAGATAGTTAGCAATATTAAAAAAACTTTCGGCTCTGAAAAAATAACCATTTTTAGGTTTTTGTCGCCAAGAAAGCGTTAATTGTTCGGCAAAATGTTGCGTCCCGGTATATGTCTTTTCTTCTGATGTTTTAAAATTAATATTTTTACTGCCACCTTCCGGACCAAAGCCAGCTTTATTGGCAATTGCTTCAATAATAGTTGATTTACCGGTACCATTTTCACCAACGAAAAATGTTACTTGGGTTGGAAATTCAATGTCTTTTAAATTTTTAATGATAGTTAAAGAAAAAGGATATTGATTGCAATCAATGGTGTTGGTAAAAGTAACTTTAACTTTATCTAAGGGTGGCCCGTCTATATCAGTAATAAATTTTTTTAATAATTTGTTCATATTTTAAATTTTCAAGTGATTCATAGATTTTGTAATCTTAGAGAGCTATCATTAGATTTAAATTTAAAATTTAATCGATTTTTTCATCATTTCTCCATGAAAATCCGGATTCATATTCCGAGATTACCTGGGAAAATGGTTTTTGTTAAGGGAAAAAATTAGAAGGTTAATATTGGTTAAAAAAATTTATTGCAAAAATTATTATTAGCTTTTGAGAAGTTGTAAAATATGTTATATAAAGCTGAAGTTAACGTAACCTATACATTGAATTCATGATGAAAGTTTTCATTGATGACTGAAGAAATTAAAAAACTTATTGATGGCAATAAACAGTTTAGACAAAAATTTTTTAATACCAATAATACTCTTTTTGATGCCTTAGTTCAGCATGGGCAAAAGCCAAAGGTAATGCTTGTTGCCTGTTCTGATTCGCGGATTGATCCAGCAATGATTTTTAATTGTCAGCCAGGTGAATTATTTGTTATTCGTAGTATGGCCAATCTGATACCGCCGTGTGAAGATAATGATACTTATCATGGTACTAGCGCAGCATTGGAATTCGGCACCTGTTTTTTGGAGGTTGAACATATTATTATCCTTGGGCATACACAATGTGGCGGCATTCAAGCTTTATTAGAAAATGCTGAACAAGTTTTGGATAGAAAGCCGTATAGTTTTATTGCAAAATGGATGGAAATAGCTCGGCCAGCGTATAATAAAGTTATTGCAGAACATGCTCAAGCATCGCTTGCTGATAAAATAATCTTATGCGAACAGCATGCTTTGATTAATTCTTTGAATAATTTACAAAGTTTTCCTTGGATTCAACAACGAGTACGTAGTGGTAAATTATCATTACATGCTTGGTATTTTAATTTAGCAACGGGCGTAATACATATGTATGATCAGCAAAAGGATAGTTGGTTTTTTTTATAAATTCGATATGGTAATTTTTTAATAACTAAAAAATTCAGAGAATATAAAAAATGATTAATCAATTTGATATTAACGATACAAGGAATAGTTCATGATAAAAGAACAAGAAAGAATTATCCGATTGCTTGATGCATTATTTCCAAAGGTAAAAATATATTTATTTGGATCACGTGCTAAAGGAACTAATAGGCCTGCTTCTGATATAGATCTTGCTCTTGATGCAGGGCGACCACTTTCTTTTCTTGAAATAGCACAGGCTCGTAATGTGTTAGAATCATTATATATCGCAGAGAAAATAGATATTGTCGATATGTTTTCTATCCCTTTAGCCTTAAAAGAAACTATTTTAAAAGAAGGTAAGATATGGAAGAGTTAATATTACGTTATCAACAATTAGTAAAAGCATATAGTCGGCTAGATTATATGACTAAAAAATTTGTTCAACTTTCTCAAAAAGAAAAGAGTGATTATTTACTAAAAGATGACGAAAACGAACTTATTGTTCATAGGGATGCTCTGATAAAACGGTTTGAGTTCTGTTATGATTTGACTTGGAAGTTTTATAAGCTTGTATTAAAAGAAAAATATTCAATTAATGTAACATCACCACGAAAAGTTTTTCAGGAAGCTTATCAGCAAGGAATCTTTACTACAGAAGAAACTGAAAAATTTATTGAAATGATTGATGCTCGTAATGAAACAACACATATTTATGATGAAGCGGTAGCAGAATCTATTAGCCAAAAAATCCTGATATATTATACATTTCTTGCGCAAATGATTAAAAAATGGTCACCAGAAAAATTATCATATGAATAATACAGGATTTTAAACTTACTAATTGAATTTTATTTCTATTTGAAATCATAATTAACTTTTCTAATATTTTTATAATCATTTTTTTGTGGTAAAAATAATATTTTCAATATATTAGAAAATATTATTTTTGAAGTAAATGTTATTTAACTGCTTTATTAATTTGAAAAAAAAACGTTTTCTAGTAGACTTTATCTATATTAGTTATGTTTTTCGAAAGGATTTTGGGTAAATGTCAAGGATCTGTTCAGTTTGTGATAAACGCCCTCAGGTTGGTAATTTAGTGAGCCATGCAAATAACCGAGTTAAACGTTGGATTTACCCAAACGTTCATAAAATGAATTTTAAATTGGTTGAAGGTGGATCACGTAAGGTGACAAGAGGGGCTGTTTGCACGAAATGTGTTAAAGCCGGTAAAATAGAAAAAGTTATTTAATTATTAGGTCTTAAAGGGCTGTTATGGCAAATACTAAGTCAGCAAAAAAGCAGGCAAGAAAAAATATTACTCGTCGTGAGATTAATCTTGCACGTAGAACTGCAATGAAGACTTCTATTAAAAAAGTTATTACTGCTTTAGAGCAAGAGCAGGATGAGAAAACAATTCAAACTTTGTTGCGTCAAGCAGAGGCTAAATTAGCTCGCGCAAAAGGTAAAGGGTTGATTCATGCAAGAACAGCATCAAGAAAAGTGAGCCGTTTAGCAAAAAAAGTTGCACAAGCAACTAAAAAATAATCGGTTATACGGTTATATAAATTTTTTAGGAAATCTTGTTGTTATAATAAACAATAAGATTTCCTAATTTTTTTTAGGTAATTTTTTCAGTATGAACATTTTCTAATAAATCTCGATAATTTATAAAGAATTTTTTAGCAATAGAAGTAGCTGTTTTAGAACTTCCTACATTTTCTACTAAAATAACCAATACTAAAGGGTTTTTATCTTTATAATTAAAATAGCTTACATACCAAGCATGTTCCATGTATTGGATGCCTTGTTCTCGTTTATCAAGAGAGCTTGTTTGGGCAGTACCTGTTTTTGAATAAACAGTAATATCGCGTAATTTACTCACATTTATTGCAGTACCATGCAGGGTTACCATACGCATAGCATGTTTTAAAAAATCACGAGTTGATGTTTGTATCGGTACCGGTATTTTTATTATAGGCTCATTTTCTAATATGCGCGGCTTAACGCGATATCCTTCAAAAATACTACCAATCATGCAGGCAATTTGCATTGGGGTAACTAAAAGATAACTTTGTCCTATAACAGCTGAAATTGTATCACCCGGCCACCAACGTTCTCGTTTTTTTTCTAATTTCCATCTGCTAGTAGGAATAAGGCCTTCATTTTCTGGAAAAATAATATTTGTTTTTTCTCCCAAGCCAAATCTATGTGCATAATCGGCTAACATATCAATAGAAATTTTTTTTGCTAATTCAAAGAATAAAATATTACATGATTGAGCAAGAGAATCTTCAATTGAAACCGGCCCATGTCCTTCTTGCCTAGCGCAATGATAAGGACGGCCTTTAAAGCGCATAGAGCCTCTACAGTGAATTATAGTATCAGGGGCAAGAAGGTGATGTTCCATAGCAGCACTTATAGTAACTAATTTAAAAATTGATGCTGGAGGGTAACAAGCATTTAATGAACGATTTAAAAAAGGGCGATGTTCTTGTAACAGTTGCCATTCATTTTGGGTTATTGGATTTAAGAAGGTGCTAGGATCAAAATTAGGGCGAGATAATAATGCTTTAAGAGCGCCGGTTTTTGGATCAAGAATAATAAAGGTCCCCTTTTGATTTTCTGGAAAATTTAGTTCTACTAATTTTTGCAATGAAAGATCTAAGGTTGTGGTTATATTTTCTCCTGCTAATGCTTTTTTTATTTCTTGTGTGTGGAGATTTGTTCCGAGTGAATTAATAATATTAAGATTTTGTCCTGGTATTCCTTGCAATACTTCTTCAAGCATTTTTTCTAATCCCATTTTGCCCATAGTTTCTACATTAATTTGTGTTATATAACCAAGAATATGGCTTGCTAACGTCTGATGAGGGTAGAATCGTTTAAAATGTGTTGCAATTTCAATGGTAGGGTGGTTTGGATATAATTCTATTATTTTACTTAATTGATCAAATGAAATATCTGAAATAAGTACAATTTTTTTTGCAGTTTTTTCTGCATGGGCAATAGCGGATAATGTTGCTGTATGATGAAATGGTTTATCAATAATTTGGTGTATTGTTTCTAAGAGTTGGTGATGAGATGGTAAAAGCTGTTTGCTGCCAGAACCGTTCCAAACAATGCTTGTTACGGGTCTATTAGTAGCTAAAATATTGCCATGGCAATCAAAAATATTACCTCGTGGTGAAAGAATATGTTCAAATCGTAAAAAGTTTTTTTCACTTAATTGTAAGAGTCTGTTATTAAGAAAGATTTGTAAATAAGCAAGGCGTCCTATAATTATTATTATCAAAAACCCAATAGAAACAGCGATAAGTCTAATTTTATAATTAAAAGTTTGAGAGGGTAATGACATTTCTATATCTTATTATTTTTTTTCTTAATAAATGAATTGAATGGATGTAGTTTATCACACATTTGTGTTAATTGAGAAGGTGTAATGTGAGTATATTTTTCTGTGCTCGATAATGTTTTGTGGCCTAATAATTCTTGAACAAGGCGTAAATCAGCTCCTTGTGAGAGTAAATGGGTAGCAAAAGAATGTCTAATTTTATGAGGGGTAATAGGGCGTTGTATTTTTAAAAATTTTTTGAACATTTCAAAAATACGTTGTATGGATCTGCTGGTTAATGGTTCATTACGGTAATTAAGAAAAAGATTTTCGGTATTGGGCTCTGTTAAAGGGCGTTCTTTAATAAGATAGTTTACTAATTTTTCATGAGCTTTTTGTCCAAAAAGGACTATGCGCTCCCGTTTTCCTTTGCCGGTTATTCTAATAGTTTTTTCTTCTAAATTAATATCATTAAGTTTAATACTAACTAATTCAGAGCAACGAATACCAGTTGCATATAATAATTCAAAAATAGCTTTGTCACGATACGGACGTTTAGTAGGAAGATCATCATTTTTTATAGTATCCAAAAGATAAAAAATTTCATCAATACTTAAATAGGTTGGTAATGTTTTATCAAGGCGAGGACGACTTAGCTTTAAGTTAAGTTCAATGCCTTGTGCGTTTAAATATTTTTCAAATGATTTTAAACAGGATATTTTACGAGCAATTGAACTTTTATTTATTTTTTTGTGGTATAACATAACAAAAAAACGTTCCAATGCTGTTCGTAACGGCAACGTACTATTTTCAGTAGTATTTATTCGCTGCCAAAATTCACATAGTTGTTTTAAATCATTATGGTAAGAACGTTGTGTATGCTCTGAAAGATTTTTTTCTACGGTAATATGATTAATAAATAAGTCAGCTTGTTTTTGAAATTCAAGAGGATTCATTTTGTGCTCCTTAGATGATTTAATCGGTTCTGTTATTCTTAAAACAGAGGATAAAGTATCAGGAGTTGTTAATCAATATAATATATTTTGTTTAATCTTTAATATCGAAATTCTTTTTGTATTCTGGAAACCAATTTGGAGCAAGTACTGGAAGTTCTTTATCATTTTTTATGAATTCTCGAATTATTTCTTTTTTATTAGCTTGGCATATAGTATACAATTGATGTAATCCTAAGGTAGCATTAACAGCAATTTTTAAAGGATTTTGGTTAAAGAAATAGTGTGGTGGCATACGATCTGGTTGTTCATTATCAACAAATACAAGATTATTGTTTTTATCAAGCAGGGCATTTTTTTTAAAATTCCATGCTCCGCCAGCTTTAATAGCTTCACATGCTTGTTGAATAACTTTTGGAGGTAATTGTTTAAATTGTTCAGAAATATGTTCATTATTTTGTGCATCAAGGGTAATAACCGGTTGCATATTAGGAATATATTCTTCAATAACTACATAACTTTCATCATGAGCAGAAGTATTATCAGTATTAATAGCAACAATTGCTGTGTTTGGCACTTTAATGGCATCAAGATTTTTTTGTTTTTGTGCTTCTTGAATTTTTAAGGCATGTGCAGCACGGCTTATGCCTTGATACGTATTAGTTACGGTAAAATTCTTTTTTTCTTCATCGGTAAAACCTGCGCAAGGTTGTTTGCCTTCTTGGTAAATAGTCCATTCTTTTCCTTGATTATGTTTAACAAGATTTTGAAAGCGTATGATTTTTCCTGGAATTTTGAGTACTATGGTAGTTTTTTCACCAGTTGGGAGATCTAACGTAAGAGGAATGCTATAACTATGATCACTGAGATTGGGTATATTATTTTGTTCAAGCAATTTTTTATCTTGTTCCCATTCTTGCATTAATTGTTTGCCAAAATGGCTGTGATTAGATATTGATTTTTGTACTTCCTCTGGAATATTCATACGAAATTGCGTTAATTGTTTTACGAGTTCTTTATTATTTTCTATCCATTGAGTAACAGCTTTTTCAATTTCTGGTGAAGCTTTTGCTAAAACAGGAAGAGATTCTGGTGTTATGAGTTCATTATTATAAGAGCGATAATGCTTTACGATTGTTTCAACATCGGTTGTTTTTTGTTCCATAGCTTGTAATGATAAAGCCATGCACAGTGATAAACTGTATAATATTTTATTATTCATAAGATTCCTTTTTGTTTTACATTATTTTTTATTAAATAAATTGCACAAAGTTTAAACTAGATAAGCTTGAACTGCAAGTATTATAAATGTTATATTTTATTGCAAATTATAAGCTTTACAGCGACGATTAACTGATGATCTATTTACTCCTAATAAAGAAGCTATTTTATTTTGATTTTTAAATGCAACCCATAAGAGTTCCATAGCATTTTTATTTTTTAATGCTTTTTTGCCCAATTTTAATGTTTCAATAATGGCATCGTCATAAATATCAGGTTGAAGATTAATAGTATCTAATTGAATAGCATATTTTTTTGATTTATTATGTATTAATTCTTTAATGCGTTCTTTAAGATCATAAAGACTTAAGGGATGGGTGTTAATGATTTTAGTGGTTTCTTTTTCGGTAATTTCTAGACAAGAAGAAAAAGAACTATTTTTAAGCGTTTGTTGAATAAATCCTTGTGCAAGTGCATGAAATTCATTGTGAGGTAACTGTGTTAATGAAGGCATTATAATAATTGTTTGCGCAAGCTCTTTAAGTAATGCTGAAGAAAATTTTCCTTGTTGCGTCATCTCTGATAAATTTTGATCTGTTGAACAGATAATGCGAACATTACTATAAATTTTTTGTTCACTTTTAAAAAGATGGTAATAACCATATTTAATAAATATTGCTAACTGTTCCTGTGCTTCTAGCGGTAAATAATGAATATTTTTTATAAAAAGAGTTCCCGTATTATTAAGTCGTTCTAATAATGATTGTTTATGCTCTAGAGTAAGTAATGGATTTATACCAAAGAGTTCAATAACCGGGGTATAATTTGTTGTATAATTGGTTAATTCTAATATATGAAGTGTGGTGCGTAAACTAATGTGATGAAAAATTTCTACGGTTACTAATAAATCATTATCAGGTATTTCAAGCAAAAGGGCTTTTTTTTGAAGTGCAGATTTAAGAAGATTAATTTTAAAATTAAGAAATTGTTCGCTATTACTTGGTATAAGATTATTAATTAATTGACCTGCTTGTGTACTTTCTAAATATAAAAGATAATCCCATTCAGAAGGATTTTTAAGGGTATCAAATTGTTTTTTAATAATATCAGAAATTTCTGGATAATAGGCGAGTATTAAAATACTATTATCTTCTAAATTTGATAAACCAGACAAAATTATTTCATTATTATTACTATCATGACCAAACATTGTTTGCATAGTTTTATAATCTAAAACCTGTTGTACTATTGTTTTAAATTGTTTGGTGAGTTGATGGCCGTCATGAAGATTTAAATTTATTGAAATTAAATCTTTAGCTGCTTGATTTGCAAAGCTAAATCGATTGTTTTTAAATGAAATAATGCCAATTTTATTATTTTTTGTAGTACGTAAAAAACTACGAACGCTTTCTTTATATTGTTTAATTTCTTGGTTTTTATTCTCTAATTCTTCTTGAAGTTGTTTTTGTTTATAGATAAGATTGCCCAAGGCGCGTGTATTCATACTGCGTATTATATTGCTTAAATAAGCGCTAAAAATAATCATTTCATCTCGTTCAACATTGCTATAAAAATCATTATAACGAGAATTTTTTTCTATTATAACATAAAGTACAACGGTATTTTGATCATAAATTGGTAAAAAAATATCAGCATTAATACGATTAAGAAAATGTAAAATTTGTTTATTGATTTCATTTTCTTCATAAAAATTATTAAATACTATCTCATCATAAATAATTATTTTTGATTCTTGGAGGAAATTAGCTATTTTACAACCTTCATTGCTATGATGATTAATAAAATTTTCTACAATAATTTCTAACGGGCTAAACTCTTTAATTTCATGAATGGTTTGTTGAAAATTGGCACGTTGAAAATTATCAATAGTGCGAATTTGAACAGATGTTCTATTAATTGGTATTTTAAAAGCTTTTTGAAAAAAGGCTTGGGTGATAATTTTTATTTCTTTACTGTGACTTACTTTACTAAGCGTATCCAGTAACGATTTAAAATCATCAATAAAACTAAATTTAGTAGTTGTTTGAACATGGCTATTAAAATTTAAAAACCGTAAGTCAATTATCTTTCGCCAACTATAAATAATAGCATAGGTTAAAAAGATGGAAGAAAGTGATACAAGGCTATAAAAGCCTAAAGTATTAATGAATATTAACTGAAATGGATACAGTTGTAATAAATCTGCGCAAAGGCAAGGGATAATAAATGCTTTGATCAATGTTTTTAACTGTTTGGTAATAATCCGTGGCAAAAAGGTGGTTCTTATTTTTTGTAATACTAACAATAAGGTGGTAAGCATGACGATACCAATAAGGTAAAGGGTGCTTATAGTTTGTAACATATGTTCAAGATATTCTTGATTATTATATTGAATATAAGCTGCATATATGAACAATATAAAAAAAGAACTACTGATAATAATAAATATTTTTTGATGTAAAGAAATAATATATTTTCTTGTTGTTAAGCTTTCAATAAATAAGGCAAGTGCTTGATATTGAATAACGGAAAATGCCCACGATAATCGAATGAATAATGATAAAACCATAGTATCAGGTGATTTAAATAATAATGATTTAGATAACCATATGATCCAAGTGATATCGCTCATAAGAGAACATAAAAGAACGGTTGTAAAAAAAATCCATGCATGACGTGCATATTTTGATTGTATACCGTTTAATATAAGAGAAAATAATATAGATGATTTAATACAAATCGCGCTTGTTGCCGCGAGCAGAAGAATCTGCTCACTTCCTAAAATCTCTTGTAAAATCTCTAAAAAATTAATCATTTTTTTTGTTGATCTTGCCGATATAAGATATTATACTTTGCTTGGTTATCATTTCATTTAATCTTAAGGAGTATATTATGAATATTTCAAAGTTAGTCAACGTACTTATCAAGATCGTTCCTCTTCTTATTGTTACGTTGAGTGTGTTACCACCACAACCACCTTATTAAAAAGCAAAACATACTAGCTATAATAAAGTATGTATAAACCATCGGAAATTTCTAAACAGAACATTGTAATGCTCATTGAGTATTTACGTAATGCAACCGTTTCTATGGTTGAGCCGATGGTTATTTCTTTGAAAAAAGAATTTGGGCCCGATCCATTTTTGATACTTATTAGTTGTTTATTAAGTTTACGATCACGAGATACAATAACATTACCTATTTGTAGAGATCTCTTTGCACTGGCACGAACTCCACAAGAGATATTAAATATTCCGCAAAAAAAAATTGAAAAATTATTATATAAATTAGGTTTTTATCGCCGTAAAGCATATTTGCTTCATACAGTAAGCCAGGAAATTATTGAACGTTTTTCTGGAAAAGTACCATCAACACAAGAAGAATTGTTAACTATTAAGGGTGTTGGTAAAAAAACTGCTAATTTGGTGTTAGGGCAAGGATTTGATATCCCTGCATTATGTGTAGATACTCATGTTCATCGTATTTCTAATAGACTTGGGTTGGTGACAACAAAAACACCGGATGAAACAGAAGAAGCATTAAAAAAAATTTTACCTAAAAAATATTGGATAGAATTTAATTCTTTATTAGTAATGTGGGGACAAAATATTTGTGTTCCGATTTCTCCAAAATGTTCCATTTGTGTAATTTTCCCTCTTTGTGCACGTAAAGGGGTAACGCGATCGCGTTAAAAAAATTAAAAGCACTATCTAAAAAGGTAGTGCTTTTAATCTAGTATGTTATCGGTAGGATTATGCCATTTCGCCGAGGGTTTTTTTAGAAGCAGCTTTTTTTGCCGCAGCGCGCCTTTTAGGGGCAGCTCTTTTGGCTACAGCTCTTTTAGCCCCAGCTCTTTTGGTAGCTTTTTTTGCTACTTTTCTTTTAGGAGCAGCTCTTTTAGCAGTAGCTTTTTTTGCTACTTTTCTTTTAGGAGCAGCTCTTTTAACGGTAGCTCTTTTTGCTACTTTTTTAGCTTTTACCATTGACTCTCCCTATATATTAAGGATTATTAATAATACACTACACTTCATTATTCTATTTTCAGCTTATAGAGTATGTAATTGCAAAGTCAATAGTTTTTTAAATTTATTATATCAACAAGTAGTAAAAAATGTTTTTTAATAATGTATATAATAGTTATTAGTAATCTTTATTGAGAGAGTTCGGATTTTGTTATAATCTCTTGGATACTTAGTCCGAATTCTTGTTTGCCATCATTGTGCCGCAGTGTAACAGTTTGTTGCTCAATTTCTTTTTTGCCAATAATAAGCATCCAGGGAATTTTTTCTAATTGTGCTGATTTTATTTTGCCTGCAAGAGGATCAGATGTTTCATCAAATTCTACGCGCAATGATTTTGCTTTAAGTTGTTTTACAACATCAAGAGCATATTCTTTTTGTTGATCACTAATAGTTAGTACTTTTATTTGTACTGGTGCAATCCAAAATGGAAGATGCCCTTTATAATGTTCAAGTAAAATACCAAAAAATCTTTCTAAAGAACCATAAATAGCTCGATGAATCATAACGGGACGTTCTTTTGTTCCTTGTGATGATACATAATTTAAATCAAAATTTTCCGGTTGGAAAAAATCAACTTGAATAGTACTGCATTGCCATTTACGTTTCATAGAATCTTGAATAACAAATTCAATTTTTGGCCCATAAAAGGCGCCTTCACCTTCTTGAATAATATAAGGTATTTTACAACTATCGAGTGCATTTTTAAGAGCATTAGTTGCCTTTTGCCATAATTCATCAGAACCCATAGCATTTTCTGGTTTTGTTGAAATAGCAATTTGAATGTTTTCAAAATTAAATTTATTTAAAACGGTAAAAATCATAGTAATCATTTTTACAATTTCAGCTTCTATTTGTGTTACCATGCAGTAAATATGTGCATCATCAATGGTAAAAGCACGAACTCTAAAAAGGCCATGTAATACGCCAGAAAGCTCATAACGATGTACAAGGCCAAATTCAGATAATTTTAAAGGAAGTTCACGATATGAACGTGGGCGTTCTTTATAAATTAAAATCGATCCAGGACAGTTCATAGGGCGTATCGCATTGCTCTTTTCATCAATAATGCAAAAATACATATTATTTTTATAATGTGCATAATGGCCAGAGCGGCGCCATAGTTCATCGCTTAAAATAATCGGGGTTGCTATTTCTTGATAATTATCCTGTTCAAGAAGTTTTCTTAAATAATTAACAAGATTATTAAGAATGAGTTTTCCTTTAGGGTGAAAAAAAGGAAATCCAATGCCTTCATCATGAAATGAAAAAAGATCCATTTGTTTGCCAAGCTTACGATGATCATAGAGCATTGCTTCTTCTTTTTGTTTTTCATAGTCAGCTAATTCTTGCGCTGTTAAAAAAGCAGTGCCACTTATTCGTTGTAAAGCTTGATTGTTTTTATCAGCTCGCCAATATGAACCAGAAATAGTTAATAATTTAAAATGTTTAATATCACCAGTACATTCAACATGACCTCCACGGCATAAATCTAAGAAATCACCTTGGCGAGAAAGCCCAACAGTATCCCCTGGTATTTGATCAATTAATTCTAATTTAAATCTATTGCCGGCAAAGATGTTACGTGCCATTTCTTTAGAAATGTTTTCATGCGTAATAGCTAGATTTTGCTGAACTATTTCATGCATTTTTGCTTCAATAAGAGGCAAATCTTCTTCTTTAAAGTTTTTGGTTGGCAGCATGTCATAAAAAAATCCATCTTCTGTTGGAGGCCCTAAAGTAAGCAATGTATCAGGAAAAAGTTCTAAAACAGCATGAGCTAAAAGATGTGCAGCTGAATGTCGTAATATTTCTAATTTTTTTTCTGATGTCATAGTAATCTCTTATTGGTTAGTTACTTAATAATTTTAAATTTTTTTAAGGTATTATTCATCATAATAATGAGTGCACCATCGCCCATTACATTACCAGCGGTTCCTATTGGATCTTGTAATAAATATAACGTAGTAATAATACTAATCATTTCTGGAGTAAATCCCAATATTGATTTTAAAATTGGAATAATAACAAGGATTCCTCCTCCTGGAACACCAGCAGCAGCAAGCATACTGGTAGAAAAATAGCCTAAAAAGGTAAGATAATTTATAAGAGAAGGTATTGTGCCAAAAAAAAGTTTCATAGTAACTAATGCTAATAATGGCGTACTAATACAATCTCCTAATAAATGTACATTGGCGGTAATAGGCACTGCCAGCAAGGCAAAGGCACTTTTTCCAATATTTTTTTCAACTCCCTCTAGCGTAACTGGAATTGTTGCAGTACTAGACATAGTACTAAATCCTGTTAAATAACTTGGCACAGCATTACGTATGGATTTTTTAGTTTTAGTAAATGAGAATTTATTGGCTACAAAATATAATAAGGTAAGATAAATAATCTGTATAAGGATGATAAGAAGAAATATTTTTCCATAATAAGTTATAAGTTGACCAAAAACACCTTCATAATGAATTTTAAGTAAAAATCCTAATACATATAACGGGATGAAAGGAATAAAATAATTATTAAGAATATTTTTTATAATATCCTTTAATTGTAAAAGAGCTTTTTCTAGAAGGGGCATCGAAAAAAAGTTCAGTAAAAGCCCTAAGCCCAGTGCAAGTAATAAAGCTTTTTCAGAACTTATTGGACAGGGTAATGAAAAAGTAAAAAATGGTGTAATTTTTATATCATTATTAAGCAAACAGGCTCCTGCTTGATTATTGCAGATAAATGGTAAAGTAATGTTGGCTATGCCATAGGTGATAAGGGCTGTTAAAGTATTTGAAAGGGTAATCATACTTAACATAACAGTAAGAACAAGGGGAGCACTTTTTTTAAATCCTATGATGCCCGCAAATACAAATGAAAATACCATTGCAGGTAAAAAAAGATTCAGGAGCTCTTTAAAAAGCATGCTAAAAGTATAACATCCGCGTACTATATTTTCAGGAATAAAAGATCCTCCTGCAATAACAAAAATGATAATAAGGATAAGTTGTAATGGCAGTGATAGTCGTTTTATCATTAAAATATTCTTTCATAAGACATTTGGGCTATTATTAATTATTTTTATTCAGAGTACCAAGTTTATAATGAGTTGTAGAGATATTCTTATATTTTTTGCTACTTTTTAGTTGCTATGCTACGGTGCATCAAGAAGGCGTTATGAAGCTAAAGTAGTAAAAAGGAGTAACGTATAATGTCAGGGCAAAAGATTTTTGTTTTAGATACTAATGTTTTAGTACATGATCCAACAGCAATTTTTAGTTTTGAAAAATCATTAGTTGCAATTCCTATTATAGTTTTGGAGGAGCTTGATAAATTCAAAGGAGAAACGAGTAATAGAGGAGCAACTACGCGTGCAGTGATTCGTATGCTTGATAATCTTCGATTACAAGGATCCCTAAAAGATGGTGTTCCTCTTGCTAATGGTGGAATTTTAAAAGTAATTTTTTTACCAGATCAGGATTGTTCTTGGCCGTTTAAAATAGATATTGCTGATAATCAAATTTTAAAAATGGTTTATTGTTTAAAAGAGGCTGGCAATGATGTTTATTTTATTTCAAAAGATCTTAATGCTCGCGTTAAAGCCGATGTATTAGGTATTAAGGCAGAAGATTACTTAAAAGGAAATATCTCTAAGGAAAATTTTTATAAAGGATGGCGTAAAATTAAAGTTCCTGCAATTCAACTTAAAAAAGAGGAAGATTTGCAAGAAATTGTTGATTATAAAGATTTATCAATTAATGAGTTTATTATTTTAGAAAGCCAACATAATCCTTATAATTATAGAGTTTATCGATATTTGGGTAATAAATATTTTCGTACGGTAGCACCACATTCATTATTATGGCCAATACAAGCCCGCAATCCACAACAACTTATGGCATTGGAGCTTCTTTTAGATCCTAAAGTACAATTGGTGAGTCTTGTTGGTCCTGCAGGGACAGGAAAGACCTTTTTGGCATTACTTGCCGGTTTGAATCAAATTATTGCACATGATAGTTATCGTAAACTTCTTATTTCTCGTCCTGTTATTCCTTTAGGACCTGATATTGGTTTTTTACCTGGAACTATTTCAGAAAAATTACGGAGTTGGATGCAACCTATTTATGATAATATGGATTTTATTGCGCATGCAGCTAATACTGTTAATCCTATAATAACGTATCAGGAAGAAACTCAAGAAGAATTTTATAAAGGTCGTCATACTGGACAACGTAAACAAAATAGAAATAATAAACCACATAAACATGCTCGAAATTTGTTGTCATTAGATGAATTGATTAAAGAGAATAAAATAAGTTTAGAAGCTATTACGTATATGCGAGGCCGCTCTATACCATTTCAATATATTTTAATTGATGAAGTGCAAAATTTAAGTCCTCATGAAGTGAAAACATTAATTAGTAGAGTTGGTGAAGGCAGTAAAATAATTATTGCTGGAGATCCTTATCAAATTGACTCTCCTTATCTTGATTTTAGTAGTAATGGCCTTATGGTGGCTACTAATAAATTTCAAGGGCAGGCGTTGTTTGGCACCGTGTTTTTAGAAAATAGTGAACGTAGTGAATTAAGTAAATTGGTTAGTGAATTATTGTAATATTGCTTTATTATTACATGGATTGCAGGATAAAAGTCGCTTAATAATTGCCCATAAGGCAGATACAAGCGGCTTTTCCTGTAATTGTAAAAGTGCAAAATGTCCGCAGGAAATGGTAAAAATACAGGAAGCAGGACCTAATAATGGTCGAAATGTTATGAGCAATAAAATAATGAATTTATTAATGATTGATGATTGTTTACTGTTCATTATGATGAGTTAAGGTATTTATAAGGATACTTTTTATTTGATCAAATGATAAATATTGCGCTTCCGATCTTGCTAATACTATACAATCATAATCGCAATTATATAATTGCGATTCGTAGAAAATACTACGTAATCGACGCTTGATAAGATTTCTTTCCGGAGCATTGCCATATTTTTTTGGTATAATAATGAGAATACGGCCATAAGAAAAAATCTTTTTGGTTACCCGTATTTCTAAACCATTAATTTTGGCTTTAACATGGGCAACCTTAAAAAGATTTTTAATTTCTTGTTTAGTAAAAAGGGTAAGTAAGCGAGGTGACTTAAGCACGAACGGCTAAACGTTTTCTACCTTTTGCACGTCTACGATTAATGATAGTTCTTCCATCATGCGTAGCCATTCTTTTGCGAAAACCATGTTTTCTATTTCTTTTTATATTGCTTGGCTTATAAGTAATTGACATAATTAATTCCTGTAATAATTATACATAACAGTTATTTATACTATAGTTTACTGTAAAAGAGGTTTTTTTCAAATAAAATAAAAAGTATGATGAAATCACCTGATAGTTCTATTTTTTTATTGAATGTCTGATAGAATTTTTTTGAAGAAATGTTTTGAATAGATTTTCTTTCTATAATAACATAACTTTGGGAGCGAAATAATATTGTTTTGTATCATAAAAAAAAGGGTAATTTCGCTTAATAAAAATTTTTAGGCAACGCGCTTCAAAAATATCATTATTACGATTCAGATGTAGTTTTTCTTGAAGATTGTGATTGTTTATATGTTTTTCAAAGTGCCTTAGAATTATTGTATAAAAAATGGGAATTCTTTTTCTTTTGCAAATAGTAAAAAAACTTTTTGCTATTTGTTCGTTAATTTTATATTGATTATTTGACTGACCATTATTTTCAAAAACTACCGTATTTGAATTTTGTATATTAGTAATAACTCCTTCTGAAATGAAATTTTCAATAATCGATTTTACAGCAGGATCAGCAAAATTAATATTATCATTATTATCATTATTATTATTATTATTATTATTATTATTATTCATGCTGTGAAGTAATCCTGTTGTAATTATAAGAGACATAAAAAGTGTTATTTTCATAGGGGCCCTTTTTTGTAAATATATATTTGTATTGGTAAATTATACCCTAAATATGATTGCGTTCAATATTATTTTGTTTTTTAATATATTTTTTAAAGATAAGAGGATTATTTTTTAAGGCTACTATGATTTTTAAAAAAATCTTTGTTGTCTTTGAGAGTTGCAATCTTCTTTGGTTGATAGCTTTTTTTTCGTAGTATTTTGAGATTATGCGATTGTACATAAGATATATTTAATGGTAAAAAAAATTTGTTTTTTCCTACTTTGCAATAATTTGTTTTTAAGAACATTATTAAATAACGCTCTTCGTCTTCGTTTTTAGGATTGATTTTTAAAGTATTTATAGCTTGTTGAAAATGATTATATATTTTTTCAATAGCATCATTATTGTTATATTCTTTGTGGCAATAAGAGTTTAAAAATTTGTTTTTTATCTCTTCACTCATGATATAAGGCATATCAATCTTTATGTTTTTTATATCTTCTTCAGGGATATCTTGAATAGTAGTTAAATCTATAGCAGGAATGGTATTATTGCTCATGCTATGAAGAAATTTTGTTGTCATCATAAAAAGTATAATATTTGTTTTTTTCATCATAATGCTTTTTTATATATTTTTTATTTATAAATTATTATTGTTATTATTATAATTTAAAAAATAGCATTATTCAAAGATTAACTGTACATACTGTGTTTAGTTTCTTCTGAAAGTTCAGGGGTTTTTGTTGAATACTCGGGGTCTATAATTTCTTTTGAATTCTCAGTGCTCGTAGTTTTTTGATGTTGAATTTTTTCATAGCTAGCATCTAATAATTGATCATCAATGATAAAATTGTTAAAACCTTTTGGTGGTTTTTCTCCATCAAGTTTTCTTTCTAATAAGGTTGATTCAGCATGCTTTATGAGTTGGGTACACTCAGCTACACTAAATTTATTTGTTTTTTTTGCAAGATCGAATATATTGCATTTAATATCAAATATGCCCTTGCTTAATTGCTGCATAAAAATATCAATGCGATCATTTTGTGTAGGATTGTTAAATTCTATAAGATGATTAAATCTGCCAGGACGAATAAATGCAGTGTCAAGAACATCTTTGCGATTAGTTGCGGCAATCAGTGTTATATTTGATTTAAATGCTTTGTTAAATATTCCATCCATATTTGTTAATAAAGTTGTTAGGGCCGCTTCGCGATCTTTACTGTTGGAAGCATGATCTCTGGTTGATGCAATTGTATCTATTTCATCCATAAAAATAATGACATGGCCATATGAATTCGCATATTGTTCGGCAGCTGCAAATGCGGTATTTATTTTTCGTGCTGCGTCTCCCTGATATTTGCTTGCTATTGTTCCGCAAGAAATATTAATTATGGGAATATTGCATGTTTTTGCTAATATGTTTATAGATAATGTTTTACCATTACCAGGAGGGCCATATAGTAAAATGCCGGTAGGTATTTCGGCATGAGTTGATCTATTTTTTTTTCTTACAATATTGGTAATCAATGATTTGAATTCTTCAGGAATTGTACCATAAAAATTATTATCATTAAAAGTTTTTTCAATTTTTTTATTACGCTGAATTTTATTGTTTAATTGCAATTTAATATTATCATAATAATCGCGTCTTTCAGGAGGCAGTATAAAATCTATATCAGAATAATTATTATTATGAGCATTATCGAATCGAGTTATTATAGCATTAGATGTATATAAAGCTATAATGCTGGGTAAGTAGGATGCAATTAATTGAGCCCCATTAAAACAAAATGTTGGAATAGTATCTTTAGCCCATAAAAGGCTTGGCTTTATTATTGTTGTTGGATTATAGAATAAATTTTCAGAGAATTTTTTACTTTCTTTAATGCAATCAAAAACTAATTCACGTCCGCCAGGAGTACCAGCAAAATAACTAGTGGCAAGAACACCAAGAACTACTTTTTTTGGGTTGTTTTTCATCCAAGGAACTATTTTTTGCACGAAACCATTATACGTTTTATCTTGAGTTGGTTTTTCCTGTTGTTTATTATTCATCCCCATTATTGAAGTAGTTGCTAAAATACTTATAACAAATAAAGAAAGAAATAAATTAATTTTTCTTGAAATCACGCTATTATACTCCATTATTGACATTTTAATTTCTAACTAATATTAATTATAAGAAATTATAGAAAAATGTCAATGAGAATTAATAATTAAAGAAATAAAAAGAAGCGGATTAAAGTTCTTTTAGATATCGCTCAGCATCCAATGCAGCCATACAACCAATACCAGCAGAAGTAATTGCTTGCCGATACTTATAATCTGCAACATCGCCAGCGCCAAAAACACCGGGTACTGAAGTATGGGTATTATTTTCTAATTGTAAATATCCGTTTTTGGTTAAAACTACCTGATTTTTAAAAATTTGAGTGTTGGGATTAAGGCCAATAGCAACAAAAACCGCATCAGATGCCATATCTGTTGTTTCTTTGGTTATTTGATTAGTTATAAGGGCATGCGTAACATGATTTTTGTCACCTTTAATTTCTGTTACCGTACTATTATAAAGAATAGTAATTTTTGGGTTATTAAGTACTCGTTGCTGCATAGCTGCTGATGCTGTAAGTTGATCTTGAATATGAACGATAGTAATTTTATCGGTAAAATTAGTTAAAAATGAAGCATCTTCCATAGCTGTATCGCCGCCACCTACAACAATGACCGATTTATCCTTATAAAAAGCGCCATCACATACTGCACAGGTAGAAACACCTTTGGCCCAATAAAGATCTTCGCCAGGGCATCCTAAGCGTTTTGGCGTAGCCCCTGTGGCAATAATAATTGAATGAGCTTTAAATTCTTTGTTTTTATTGGTAATTACGCTAAAAGGACGTTCTTTAAAATTAACGCGGACTACTTCTTCAGAAATAAAGGTTGATCCAAAATGTTGTGCATGTTGGCGCATATTTATCATTAAATTAGGGCCCAAAATACTGATATTTCCTGGCCAATTTTCTACTAAAGTAGTGCCCATAAGTTGGCCGCCAACATTTTTTCCTTCAATAATCATTGGTTTTAAATTAGCTCGAGAAGCATAAATTCCTGCAGTTAGACCTGCTGGACCAGAACCAATAATAATGAGATTGTGCACCGTAGAATTGGACATAATAGCCTTATTTCCTTGTTAGATGATAAATTATGGTATTAAGGGTTTTTTCTCGCAGGCAGGCCTGTTTAAGGAGTTCTGCCGGAAGCGGTACTTCTTGTCCTTTTAGTTTAGTCATTGGAGGATGAAAGTAAATAAATTCTTTAGTTCGAGCTCTTTTAGTAAGATTCAAATAAGATTTAAGATCTTGAGCTGATAGACTAATTTCTTCTTCTAGTGCTATTTTATCTATTAATAATGTTTCTTTGGCCTGTTTTTCTGCTAAAAGACGTACATTATTTTTAAAATCTGGTTGTGTTTTATACACGTGATAATCAGGATTATTTTGCACTGCTTCAAGAACTGTTTTTTGTTGGCGCAAAATAAGATAATTGGGAACTTCAAAACTATGTTTTGCTAATAATAAATGCAATGCATCTTCAACCATTGCTCTTCGTTGAGAAAGATCATTGCGATATGAAAATATTTCTATTAATTTTTGTTGTATGTCTTTATTATTTTTTAATCGAAAATGATGTTTAAATTGTTCAAGATTAAAGAAACTATGGGGGACATGATCAGTAATAACAATGTGAAAATTATAATGAGTATCAAATTGATTACTAAAATATTCTTGGAAACATTGATTATTACTATAAAAAATGGTGCCTACTTTTTTGGTTGAAAATTCTTCTTGAAAAGGAATATCCGCCTCTTCATCGCCAATTTTAAGCCATAAATTTTGTTTATAATGATTAAGAATATATTCATGTTGATTATTAATTAAAGCAAGATCAAAATTAATCCAATCATAAAATCCTATTAAATCAGATGATGTCTGTTTCATAAAATCAAGTTCTTCTTTAATAAATGATTCAACTTGTCTATCAATATCTTTATAATTTTTTCGCTTAGGAGCTTTAAATAAAAATTCTTTCCATTGATTTAATTCAATAAGAGGAGCTAATGATAGTTCAAAATGAAATTCTGCAGGATGATGAGGCTGTACCATGATATCAGTAATCCGTGGTTCACCGGCAATTAAAATTTTTTGATCATGTAATTCTTTGTATAAGAAACTTATAACAAAATATTTTAATAAAAATTCTTTAAGATGCTCTAAAAGATTGGATTTAAAATTTTGTTCAATATAACCAAGTGGTGTTGTTCCTTTTTGAAATCCATAGGTATGAATATTTTTTTTTTGACTTAATGATGCTTGATTATATAAAGCATCAACTAAATAAGTGGGTAAAACTACTGAAGCATTGCAAAAATGAGGTTGAATATTATAAAGATTTAATTTTAAATCCTGTTTACTTTGAGCCATCGTACTTATCTCCTTTTTTTAAATTGGTGCAAGAGAAGGGAATCGAACCCCCACTCCCTTTCGGGAACTGGATCCTAAGTCCAGCGCGTCTACCAATTCCGCCACTCTTGCTTCTTTATGACAATTTTATGGTGGGCCGTATTGGAATCGAACCAATAACCTGCAGATTAAGAGTCTGTCGCTCTACCAATTGAGCTAACGGCCCGCCGTACGAATTTTTTCAAAGTTCATTTATTACTACTTTAATTTTATAGACTTTAAGTGTAACAAAATAAGAAAGAAAAAAAAGGGTTAAACTGTTTTTAATTCAGTCTCTTTTTTATGAGCCATCTGTTCAACTGTTTCTATAAATTTATCAGTAATTTTTTGTAAGGTATCATTGAGCCTTCTGCTATGATCTTGAGAAATGCTTTTTCCTTTTTCAGAGTCACGTACAAGATTATGAAAATCTTTTCGTACATTTCTTAAGGCAATGCGTGTTTCTTCTAATTTTTTATTGAGTGTTTTTACTAATTCATCACGACGAGCACTGCTCATTTCTGGTAATTTAATACGAATTAAAGCGCCATCATTGACAGGAGTAACGCCAAGTTCTGAATTACTAAGAGCTTTTTCAATATCATTAATAGTACCAGTATCCCATGGTTGAATAACAATTAAACGTGCTTCTGGCGTTGTAATAGAAGCGATTTCTTTTAAATTCATAACGCTTGAACCATAACACATAACTTTAATGTTTTCTACCAAACTAGCATGTGCTCTACCAGTACGAATGGTAATAAGTTCTCGTTCAAAATGCTTGATTGCCTTATCCATTTCGGCATTAATTGCTTTTTCAAAATCTTTTATATTATTATCATTTAATTTTAAATCTATCATGATAAAAAAATCCTTAATAAAGGTTAAGTAACAATACTACCAAAAGTTTCGTTATGAGCCGCATTAATGAGTGCTTGAGAAGTTAGTATATTAAATACACGTATTTTAAGGCGATGTTCTTTGGCCAAAGAAAAAGCTGTTGCATCCATAATGCCAAGCTCATTTTTTAAAGCCTCTTGATACTTTAATTGATGAATAAACTGGGCATTAGGATATTTGTTTGGATCTTGCGTATAAATACCATCAACATGAGTACCTTTCCAGATCTCTTCAGCTTCTATTTGTAAACCGCGCAAAATGGCGGTGGTATCAGTGGTGAAAAAGGGATTACCGGTGCCACCACTAAAAATAAGGCAATGTCCTTTTGCTAATGCTGATTTAATTGACTGCTGAGAAATTGGTATACCAACTTCAGGAGCAGGTACAGCACAAAAAAGTGAACATGGCAAGCCATGTTGTTCAAAAAGATCTTTAATAATTAAACCGTTCATCATAGTTGCAAGCATGCCAATCTGATGCCCAACAGGAAGATTGATGCCCAAAGCGGCGCCATCTTTGTTGCCACGAAAAAAATTACCACCACCAATAACAATACCAAAATAATGAGTTTCACGTAGTTGTTGTATTTGATGTGCAATATCTTTTATGCGAGTATTATCTAAAGTTCTATCAGCATTAATAAGTATTTCACCGGTTATCTTCAATAAAATAATTTTTTTCGTGGCAACAAAGATGGCGCCGCTTTGGGCATCAATCTTCCTGTTGGGCAT
>Ga0206963_10003_pt1 | contig 127366 bp, 127 predicted proteins | sample Alteio_BWOrgHeat_28_FD_152958 | JGI IMG/M metagenome (GOLD analysis project Ga0206963, IMG submission 152958) | Enriched cells from forest soil in Barre Woods Harvard Forest LTER site, Petersham, Massachusetts, United States -... | ecosystem: Environmental > Terrestrial > Soil > Temperate forest... | reverse complement strand
CAAAATGTGTATTGATTAATAATAAATATAAAAGCTCCGGTACTTTAGCATCGTCAAAGTATCGGAGCTTTACATGCAATAATGCAGCATTATAATTTTGCAGACAATTCTTTACCTGCTTTAAACTTAGCCACTTTTTTAGCTTTAATTTTAATAACAGCACCCGTTTGTGGGTTGCGGCCATTGCGCGCAGCACGTTTAGATACAGAAAAAGTACCAAAACCAACAAGTGTAACTTTTCCGCCACCTTTTAAAGTTTTAGTAACAGCTTCTACAAAAGAATCTAAAGAAGTGTTTGCCTGTGTTTTTGTAATGCCGGCATCGTCGGCAATTTTTGCAATTAATTCAGCTTTGTTCATAGTGTGATTTTTAATTTTTTTAAGCGAGAACAAATATAGCCGCTTTTTTATTCCAACAAAATTTTTTTGATTGTTTTAAGTTTTCTATAAATCGCCGCCAATCCGCATTGGATAAGGATTGTATAGCTTTTGAATGATATAAAATAAAACTATAAATTTTATATGGTATTCTGAAACCCTTGCCCGCGTTGAGTTTCAAGCCGCATGCCTTGTAACGCTTGCCAGTAAAGGATCTTCAATTAATTTAGTGCAAATATTTATAATGAAGATATTAATTATTTATTTTCCACAATTAGTTAACAACCTCCATTAATGTTCTGAAAGAAATAAAACGATCGCCCCATTTATTAATAGCAACAATCCTTAATGCCGGTGCAAAATTTTCAATGTATAAATTATAATTTTTTATAGAAGAAGTGAAATATTGAATAATAAAAGTTGGCCCTTCTGTATCATCCTGATCAAGCAAACGAAAAATTTTATGCGTATCAAATAATTTCGTGCGCATAATTTCCGGTATATGATCTAGCTGTTGCCATTGCAACCATTCGTCTGCAATAGTCCAATCAATTTTTGTGGTGATGTTATACGCGATCATTAATAATAAATAAATGTTGGTTTTATTATCTGCTTATCTTTTTATTTCCATAAACACCGGGCAATGATCGCTGTGTTTTATATCTGGTAAAATTTCTACATCGATAATACTTTTTTTCAATGGTTCTGTTACATTAATATAATCAATGCGCCATCCTTTATTATTAATACGAACTGTTGGAAAGCGCTGGCTCCACCAGCTATAACGATGTGGCTCCGGATGCAACTCGCGGAAAACATCTATCCATCCATTTTCTAAAAATTTATCCATCCATGCTCTTTCTTCAGGTAAAAAACCGGATGAATTTTTATTGCCTTTCGGATCATGAATATCAATTTCTTTATGCGCAATATTATAATCGCCCAACAAAATAAGTTTGGGATATTTTTTTTTCAACTCGTTTAAATAATTAAAAAATTCATCAAGCCATGTATATTTAAAACTCTGCCGTTCATCACCAGAAGTGCCCGAAGGAAAGTATGCATTAATCAACCTGATATCGCCAAAATCCAATTGTATCACGCGGCCTTCATCGTCGCTTACTTTGTGGCCCGTTCCATATACAACATTGTCGGGTTTTATTTTTGTAAAAACAGCAACGCCGCTATAACCTTTTTTTTGCGCGCTAAACCAATAATCATAAAAGCCAAGATCAGTAAATTGTTTGTGATCTACATTGTCTTTTTCGGCTTTCGTTTCCTGCAGGCAAATAATATCAGCAGGATTTGTTTTTAACCAATCTATAAAACCTTTTTTCATGGCGGCCCTTACGCCATTAACATTATAACTGATGATGCGAAGTGAAGACATAGCAATGTTTAGATTAAATTCGGTTGCAATTTACAATTGTAAGCACAGAAAATTATGAAAAATTCAGACAGGATTATACCCGCAGAAGACCCGGTTTATTTAGATGGCCCGAAAAGCCGTGGTTACGAATTGATATTTGCCATTAAAGTTTTTAAGCAATTAATAAGTGGTTTCAGAACGTTGCATTTTGTTGGTCCATGCATTACTGTTTTTGGTTCTGCAAGATTTAAAGAAGATAATGTTTATTATAAAGCAGCGCGTGAATTTGGAAAACAAATTGCAGCAATGGGCTTTACAACGATGACCGGCGGCGGCCCCGGAACGATGGAAGCCGCTAACCGCGGGGCTTTCGAGAGCGGTGGTAATTCTGTTGGCTGCAATATTAAATTACCATTTGAACAAAAGCCAAATGTATACATGCAAAAATGGGTAACGTTTGATGATTTTTTTATCCGCAAAACAATGTTGCTGAAATATTCTTATGCATTTATTGTGATGCCCGGTGGCTTTGGAACGATGGATGAATTTTATGGAACGCTTACATTAATACAAACAAAAAGTATTACACAATTTCCGATTGTGATGTATGGAAAAGATTATTATAAACCTTTTATGGATTATATAAAATTTATGGCAAAAGAAGGAACGATTTCAGAAGAAGATATGAAACTGGTTTTATTAACAGACGATATTAATGAAGCAATGGATCATATAAAAACATACATCAGTAAAAATTATGAAATAAAACCAAGAAAAAAATTGTGGTGGCTGTTTGAAAAATCGTGAGATTTTTATTAATAAAGAAAGCCGCAAATTCGCAGATTAATAATTTATAATTTGCAGATCTGCGGCTTAAAAATTTTATTAATTACATCCTTTTACCAACCGGTAAAGTAAATCCAAGATTCAAAATCATTTCATACGTTCCGAAAGCTTGCTTCGCTTTTCCATCATAAATTTTTAATCCGGAGTAACGCGCGTAATCTAATTTATTTGTGTATTCCAGGTATACATATTTAAAGAACGTTACGCGCAAAGCCGCTTCCACACCAGTATTCCAGCCACCGAGTTGAAAATGTGGCGTGTTGTCCGGCTGATCAAAAAATTTATTTTGCACGTGTGGAATTACGGGGCCAATACCCAATTTTCCAAGCCCATCAACTTTTATTGATTCACTTTTATTTGCAATAATGTGCCAGCGTTTTACAATGTTGAACAGTAAAAAATTTGCGCCATTATTTAAAAAATAATAAGAGCTGCTGTCTGCACCCGGCGCACCATTTGCTACAAAAAGAATATTGCTGTTAATCGGTTTGTTATGCATCGTTCCCGTTGCGTGAATAACCTGGTTATCCTGGATAATATATTTTGTATGATCAAAATTACCTTCAACCGCCCAGCCTTTTTCTTCATTAATAACATAGCCTAAACGATAATTGTATTGTGGAATGGAAATGGCTTTTGTAAAAAATTGCCCGTCCCATCCGCGATGATCGTGTGCCTGCACATTATTTAATGTAAAATTATTTCCCAGCGCAGGCTGATTAATATTCAAATTACTGTGCGTATACCATTCCGTATTATAACCCCAGGAAATATATAATTCGTGTTTTCTTTTTTTCTCTTTTTGTTTTTGCTGCGCAGAAGAAAGCAATGGCGCAGCGGCAATTAATAGTATTATTAATGCGATGGATGTGATCTTAAAATTTCTCATAATCTGTATCTGTAATATTTTATGCTGTAACAATTACAAAATAATATTGTTGCAAAATTACTGCATAAAACCATTGTAGTTTTTGTGTTAACAATCAGGCATCATATTCAAGCACCGGGCGCAGCCATCTTTCAATCTCATTAAGCGGCATGTTTTTTCTTTTTGCATAATCTTCCACTTGATCTTTTTCAATTTTGCCTACGCCAAAATATTTGCTTTCCGGATTTGCAAAATACCATCCGCAAACGGATGATGCAGGAAACATCGCAAGTGATTCTGTTAATGTGATTCCTGTTGCTTCTTTGCCGCCAAGCAAATCAAATAATTTATATTTTTCTGTATGGTCAGGGCAAGCCGGATAACCAGGCGCAGGGCGGATTCCCAAATATTCTTCTTTAATTAATTCTTCGTTTGTGAGATGTTCATCCGTTGCATAAGCCCAATATTCTTTTCTTGTTTTTTCATGCAATGCTTCTGCAAAGGCTTCGGCAAAACGATCTGCAAGTGCTTGTAAAATTATTTTATTATAGTCATCATAAGCGGCTTCAAACTTTTTAATGTGCGGTTCAATGCCATCAATCGTTACACTAAACGCGCCGATATAATCTTCTTTATTTGTTTCGGCAGGCATAATAAAATCTGCCAGCGAAATATTTGGTTGCGTTGCAACTTTTTTTATTTGCTGGCGCAAAAATTCCAAGTTTATTAATGATGAATTGTTATTAATTGTTACCGTATCTTTTCCATTGCTGTTGGCTTTCCAAAAGCCAATAACGCCTTTTGGCTGCAGCCATTTTTCTTTTATAATTTGTTTTAATAACAGTTGCGCATCATTATATAATTTGGTTGCTTCTGAACCAACTTTTTCATCGCTTAATATCTGCGGAAATTTTCCATGCAATTCCCATGCAATAAAAAATGGTTGCCAGTCAATATATTTTTCCAAATCTTCCAATGGAAAATCGTTGAAAATTTTTGTTCCAATAAATGTTGGTGCAACGGGTGTAAAATTATTCCAGTCAATTTTTACTTTATTTTTTTGTGCGGCCTCAACAGACAAATATTGTTTGGCTGATTTTTTATTGGCGAAGTCTTCTTTCAGTTTTAAATATTCTGTATTAATCGTTTTTAAAAAATCAGGTTTTTGTTCGTTGCTTAATAATGAACCGGCAACAGTTACACTTCTTGATGCATCCAAAACATGCACCACGCCTTCATCATATTGCGGTGCAATTTTTACGGCAGTGTGCATGCGCGAAGTGGTGGCTCCTCCAATTAATAAAGGCAGTTTCATACCACGCCTTTTCATTTCATGCGCCACATGAACCATCTCATCCAATGAAGGCGTTATTAATCCGCTCAATCCGATGATGTCAACTTTTTCTCTTATCGCAGTATCTAAAATTTTATCTGTTGCAACCATCACGCCGAGATCTATAATATCGTAACCATTACAACCAAGCACCACGCCAACAATATTTTTTCCGATATCATGCACATCGCCTTTTACCGTTGCAAGTAAAATTTTTGCAGCGCCGGCGCCTTCTTCATTAACGGTGCCTGCAGTGATGTGCGCTTGTCTGCGTAATTCTTTTTCCGCTTCAATAAATGGTGTAAGAACTGCAACGGATTTTTTCATAACGCGTGCACTTTTTACAACTTGCGGTAAAAACATTTTTCCACTTCCAAATAAATCACCAACCACATTCATTCCATCCATTAACGGCCCTTCAATTACATCTAATGGTTTGGGATATTTTTGTCTTGCTTCTTCTGTGTCTGCATCAATAAAATCAGTGATGCCATTAACGAGTGAATGTTTTAAACGTTCTTCAACGGTTGTGTTTCTCCACTTGTCATCTTTTACAATTTCTTTTCCTTTTGCCTTTACGGTTTCTGCAAAATTTATTAATCGTTCAGTTGCTTCATTATTATCATTTTTATGATTAAGAATTACATCTTCGCACATTTCACGCAGCTTCGGTTCTATTTCATCATACACAACTAATTGCCCGGCATTCACAATGCCCATGTCCATGCCGGCTTTAATGGCATAATATAAAAACACGGAATGCATTGCTTCGCGCACATGATCATTCCCGCGAAATGAAAACGACATATTACTAACGCCGCCACTCACTTTTGTAAGCGGCATTAATCTTTTTATTTCTTTGGTTGCTTCAATAAAATCTACTGAATAATTATTGTGTTCTTCAATGCCTGTTGCAACGGCAAAAATATTTGGATCAAAAATAATATCCTGCGGATCGTAGCCAACTTGCTCCGTTAATATTTTATATGCACGATGGCAGATTTCAATTTTTCTTTCTTTGGTATCAGCTTGTCCTTTTTCATCAAAAGCCATCACAATAACAGACGCACCATAACTCTGACAAATAATTGCCTGCTCAATAAATTTTGCTTCTCCTTCTTTCATGGAGATGGAATTCACGATGCATTTTCCCTGCACACATTTTAAGCCGGCTTCAATTATCTGAAACTTCGAGCTGTCAAGCATGATAGGGATTTTTGCAATATCAGGTTCGCTTTGAACGAGGTTAATAAATGTTGTCATTGCCACAACACCATCGAGCAACGCATCATCCATATTCACATCCAAAATTTGCGCGCCATTTTCTACCTGCTGGCGAGCAACGCTTAATGCTTCTTCATATTTATTTTCACGAATAAGCCGCGCAAATTTTTTAGAGCCGGTAACGTTTGTACGTTCGCCAACATTAATAAAATTTGTTTCCGGCCGAACGATTAATGGTTCGAGTCCTGATAATCTTAAGTATGGTTTGATGGTGCTCATAATTTTTGTAACATTCAATATTCAATATCAATATTCAATTCTCAAGTAAAGAAATTAAAAAATACAATTTGTATGTAACCTGAACATTGATTATTGAATATTGAATGTTGTTTATTTTTTGAATCGAAAATTTATTAATCAACCAATTCTGTTTCAGTAACAGGCAATTCTCTCGGTGCAAATTTACTCACTTCATCTGCAATATGTTTTATATGATCGGGCGTTGTGCCGCAACATCCGCCAACAATATTTAGCCAGCCATTAGCTGCCCACTCTTCAATAATATGTGCAGTTTCATGTGGTTGTTCGTCGTATTCGCCAAAGGCATTTGGCAAGCCGGCATTTGGATATGCAGATGTGTAACAACCTGCAATCTGGCTCAGCTCTTCAATGTGCGGGCGCATTTCCTGCGCGCCGAGTGCGCAATTTAAACCAACACTCAAAGGTTTTGCATGCATAATGGAAACATAAAATGCTTCGAGCGTTTGGCCGCTTAACGTGCGTCCGCTTGCATCTGTAATTGTTCCGCTAATCATCACCGGCAACTCTTTTTGCTTGGTATCGCGGAAATATTTTTTAATAGAATAGATCGCTGCTTTTGCATTCAGCGTATCAAAAATGGTTTCTATTAATAACAAATCAACGCCGCCATCAACCAATCCTTTTATTTGTTCATAATAAGCTTCCACAACTTCATCAAAAGTTACTGCACGGAAACCGGGATTATTTACATCTGGCGATAAGCTTAATGTTTTATTAAGCGGGCCAATTGCACCTGCAACAAACCTTGGTTTTGACGGATTTTTTCTAGTGTATTCATCTGCCGCATTGCGCGCGCATTTGGCTGAAGCGACATTTAATTCGTAGGCAATTTCCTGCATATCATAATCTGCTTGTGCAATTACGGTGCTGCTGAACGTGTTGGTTTCAATAATGTCTGCGCCCGCTTCCAGATATTCTTTGTGGATGCCTTCAATAATTTGCGGTTGCGTAATGCTAAGCAAATCATTATTGCCTTTTACATCTTTGTGCCAGTTTTTAAAACGTTCGCCACGGTAATCTTTTTCTTCAAGTTTGTGGCGTTGAATCATGGTGCCCATGGCGCCATCAATTATTAATATGCGTTTTTGCAATTCTTTTCTGATGTCCATAATTATAATTTTTGTCTCCCGAAAATCCGATTAATGATTATTGATAAAACGATCAATAAAGAACCGGACGTACAAGAGTGCGACGCAACGATGATGAACAGCATTGCTATCGCTGGTTACAAAATTTTTATTGCTGAACTTTTTAACGAGGAAATTTTGGAAAGGAACATCCAGAATAATCATCGTTTATTAGTTCAGTTTTTAAACAGGCTGAACAATAAACAAATCTGCCTGTATCGGATGCAAAAATAAGTAATTAATATGAAATATGAACGCATTAATAAGTGCAAAAATTTTGGGCAGGAAAATATTTTTAAAAATAATTAATTAAACGTTTGTTTAATTCAAACGTTTGTTTAACTTTGTGGTTCAAATAAAAATAATATGGCCGCTGATAAACGTGAACATATACTTGCAACCGCCGAAAAATTATTTGGCGATAACGGGTTTGACGGAACATCTGTTAGAGATATTGCGCAACATGCAAACGTAAACCTGGCAATGATTTCATACTATTTCGGATCAAAAGAAAAAATGCTGGAAGCGTTGCTGGAGCACCGCGCAAACTATACTATACTGGAAGCTTTGAACAAAGATGAATCGTTAACGCCGTGGGAAAAAGTGGATCGCGTTGTTGATTTTTATGTAGATAAAATCATGAACAATTTATGCATCCACAATATTATGATGCAGGGAAGCAACAGCCGTTCTGAAGTTATTAAAGAGCTGGTTACAAAAATTAAACTGAGAAATTTTGAGCAGATAAAAAAAATAATTATCGACGGGCAAAAGAAAAAAATTTTTCGCAAAGTGGATATTGAGCTTACGGTGGGAACGGTGATGGGAACAATTTCTCAAACAACATTGGCGCGCAATTTTTATGCTGCACTTTTTAATATTGAAAAAGATAATGAAGAAGCATACCGGAAAAAAATTACGCCAAAATTAAAATCGCATTTAAAACAATTGCTGCACGCGCATCTTGATATTAATAGCGAAGAATAATTTATAAAAAACAACTGCTTTACTATACAAACTTTTTTTACAAACAACAATTACAGACATGGAAAATCAGGAAACAACAAGCCCGGAAACAAAGAAAAAATCGCCACTGCGGCTTATAATAATTATCGCCGTTGTGCTCATCGGCGGGTTTTTTGGCGTTAAAAAAATACTCTACGCATTGGCACATGAAACAACGGATAATGCGCAGGTTGAAACACAGATTTCGCCAGTGCTGCCGCGGGTTTCAGGCTATGTAAAAACAATTGCCGTTAATGATTACGACTCCGTAAAAGCCGGGCAATTATTAGTGCAATTAGATGATGATGAATTGCAAACGCAACTGCACCAAATGGAAGCAGATTATCAATCAGCCGAAGCTGATATTACCAATGCAAAAGCCGCATTAAACAATGCAACTGTTTCTTTAAAAGGAAATAAAGGATCGATTGATTTGACGGAAGTAAAAAAGAAACAAGCGGAAGAAGATTATCAAAGAAACCAAAATTTATTTGCTGACCAGGCGATTACAAAAAAACAATTGGATGATAGCAAATACGCGCTGGATCAGGCTTCTGTTCAATATGATAATAGCCATACAGACTTGAATTCTGCAAGCAGCCGCATTCCTGTTCTGCAAGCATCCATACAAAAAGCAGATGCATCGCTTGCAATGAAAAAAGCAGTTATTGAACAACAGAAATTAAAAATTTCTTACTCAAAAATTTATGCGCCACAAGCAGGAAAAATTGGAAAACGCAATGTAAGTGAAGGACAATTTGTGCAAGCGGGCAGCCCGCTATTTTCAATCGTTAATGATACAACGTATTGGATTGTCGCAAATTTTAAAGAAACACAAATCAAAAAATTTGCACCGGGTATGGAAGTAGAATTCACGCTGGACGCATATCCCGACGATATTCTTAAAGGCACGATTGAAAGTGTAAGTGAAGCAACGGGTGCAAAATTTTCTTTGTTGCCACCGGATAATGCGAGCGGCAATTTTGTAAAAGTTACACAGCGTGTTCCTGTAAAAATTAATATTAAAGATGTTGATAAATACAGAAATATTTTACGCGCGGGCTTAAGTGTTGATGTTAGTGTACCAGTAAAATAAATTATTATGGCTACGCCAAAAGGATTTGCAAGAACAATTATTGTTATAACAACCATCTCTGCTGCGATAATGGAATTGATTGATACTTCCATTGTAAACGTTGCATTGAATGACATGAGCGGCAGCCTCGGCGTAAGCATCGAAGATATTAGTTGGGTGATAACGGCATATGCTATCGCCAACGTTATTATCATTCCGCTCACTGGTTTTTTAGCTGAATTTTTCGGAAGAAAAAATTATTACATCGCATCGATGATCATTTTTACGGTCGCATCTTATATGTGCGGGCAGTCTACAAGTTTGGTAGAAATTATCATCTGGCGTTTTATACAAGGTGTTGGCGGTGGTGCATTATTATCCACTTCACAGGCAATTTTGTTTGATGCATTTGAAGTAAAAGATCGCCCGATTGCATCTGGCTTATTTGGCATGGGAATCGTGCTGGGCCCAACTTTGGGGCCAACACTTGGTGGTTATATTATGGAAAGTTATAGCTGGCCATTAATATTTATGATTAATATACCGATTGGTATAATTGCAACTATTCTTGCTTATACATTTATTGGAAAAAAAGAAGGCGAAGGCACAAAGAAGAAGCAAATAAAAATAGATTATACAGGCATTTTATTATTGGCAGTTGGTATTGGTTGTTTACAATTTGTATTGGAAAGAGGAGATGCCGATGACTGGTTTGCCAGTGAAGCAATACGAATTTGCGCAGTGCTTGCAGGCATCGGGTTAATCGCTTTTATATGGTATGAATTAAGTATTGAAAAACCTGCGGTTAATCTCCGTGTGTTGAATAACACAAACCTTGCGTTCACAACCATCTTCACGTTTGTTGTGGGATTGGGATTATATACTTCTGTATTTGTTTTTCCAGTGCTTGCGCAAAGTGTGCTTGGTTACACACCGCTTGAAACAGGATTAACATTATTATGGCCAACAATGATAACAGTTATCATGATGCCAATCATCGGCAACCTGATGAGCAAAGGTGCAAAGCCAATTCCATTTGTTATCATGGGCTTTTTATTATTCGCTGCGTATGCGTGGTATAGTTCGCGCGTAAGCCTTGATGTGAGCAGGCAAAATTTCTTTTTCATTTTTGCATTGCGCGCTGTTGGAATGAGCATGGTGCAATTGCCATTAATAAACCAGGCTGTTGCCGGTTTGCAGCCAAAAGATTATGCGTCTGGCATTTCTCTTAATAATATGACGCGGCAATTGGGTGGCGCTTTTGGTATTGCCATGGCAAACAATTATGTGTCGCATACATACGCGCAACACAGAAGTGATTTGGTTGCAAACCTTTCGCAAGGCGCGCAAGCCTTCACTACGCAAACAAATAATATTGCACAAAATTTTGTAAACAAAGGTGGTTTTGATATTGGCACAGCAACTACAAAAGCATATGCAACTATAAGTAATTCCGTAGACAGGCAGGCGCATTACCTCGCTTACCTTGATACCTTTCGGTTAGTTGCTTTATTTTTTATAGTGGTAATTCCTTTAACAGTTTTTTTAAGAGCAAAAAAAGTTTCTGCTGCAGATCAGGCAAAAGCAAAAGCTGCCATTGCAGAATCGCATTAATAATAAAAATGATCAAGATGAAAAAAATATTACTGACAGGCATTTTATTTACGGCTTTATTTTCTTCTTTCGCGCAAGCGCAAATAAATACGGAATTAAAAAATCTGATTAATCAATCGTTCGCCTATTTTCCACGAATAAAAGAAGTGCAAAGCGCTGTAGCAACTGCGGAGCAACGCGTTGATCTTTCTAAAACAAATTTGCCCGACATTTTTGCAAATGGTTCTTATAATTATGTTCGTCCAAAAATTGAACTTCCTTTTCCAATAGGCCCAAATGGCGCGTTAGAAAATTTTCAATTTGCACCCGTTAATAATGTTGCGGCTGCATTAAACGCAAATTATTTGTTGTTTGATTTTGGAAGAATAAAAGCAAACGTTGAAAAATCAAAAACGGAATTGCAGTTTGCAAAACACAATGTTGAGTATGTACAAAACCAATTGGCATATCAAGTTGCAAATATTTATTACAACATTGTTTATTTTCAAAAAGCGATAAGCATACAGGATACTGTGCTGGCTTACCTTAATGAAAACAAACGCATTATTGACAGCAAATTAAAAAATGGCGACGCAATTAAAATTGATTTATTAAATATTCAAACACAAATTGACGCGGAGCAAAATACAAAAGTTGATTTGCAAAATTCTTTACAAAAACAAATCAATTTACTCGCATATACAACTGGCAATACGCAGACAAATGGCAGCACGTTTGATTTTGATTTTGCCTTCAAACAATCTGCCGATGCATTGAATGAAGCACAGGCAAACAATATTGATTTTGCATTGGCAAAAGATAAAATAAAACAAGCGCAAAGCGATGTAGACATTACTAAAATAACCGACAGGCCAAGCGTTAACCTGCAGGCAAACACAGGTTTTAAAAATGGTTATGTTCCTTCTGTTAATGATGTAAAATTTAATTATGCAGCAGGCGTTTCATTCGTAATTCCAATTTATAGTGGCGGAAGAACAAGAAGGCAAATCAGCATTGCAGAAAGTGTGGTAAAACAAAATGAACTCGCGGTAGAAACATTAAGCAGTGAGTACAAAAAAAATATTGAACAGGCATTAACAGATGTGCAAACAGATATGGAAAGAATTAAAAATACAGAAGGCCAAATTGAAGAAGCAAAATCTGCTGAAATGCTTGCTGCAAGCAGGTTTAAAAATGGCGTGGGAACAAATTTAGAAATTACAAATGCCAGCACAAACACACAACGCGCATTATTATCAAGGTTGCAATATGAATATCAGTTGTGCATTGCTAAGGTTCAGCTTGCGCAGTTGACGGGATATAAATACTGGTAAATATTTACGAAAGGTTGGTTTTAGTTTAAAGGCAGGATTAATAAAAAGGTTGCAGCAACGCAACCTTTTTTGCATAAAAAAAGCCCCGCTGTTGCGGGGCTTCAAAAATTTTGTACGATACTTAACCAACACTTTCATGGCCATCAATAGGTACAAATCTTAGTCTGTTTCGTAGGATTGGATTCACTTGGTTTTTTGGATTTCTTGGATTTCGTTGTCAGTTTTGATAATAACAGTTTTTCGGTTTTTCGGATTTAATTGGATTTTTTGGTTTTTCTAAGGATGATTGTCTTTGGTTTTTCGGATATTGGTTAGCCCTGTTATTATTCATACTTAACAGTACAAACATACAACAGCCTCCAACCCTTTGCAAGAGCACATTTGCCTAATTAATCTGCTTCGCCTTTTACATGAAGTTTAGTACAATTACTAAACCTCGGTTTAGTACATGCACTCTTTATTTTGATACCGGGAAAATTGCGTTATTTTTATTTTAAATAAAACAACCTTATGGTCTTTGAAAATAAAACGGTATTAATAACTGGCGGCAGCCGTGGAATTGGTAAAGAAATTGCCATTCGCCTAGCAAAAGAAGGAGCAAACATTGCAATCGTTGGAAAGACCGCCGATCCCAATCCAAAATTAGACGGAACAATTTATACCGCTGCAGAAGAAATTGCAAAAGCCGGTCCGGGCAAGGTTTTGCCATTGCAAGGTGATGTGCGTTTTGAAGACAGCATACGCCATATTGTGGAAACTACGGTTAATGCTTTTGGTGGAATTGATATATTAATAAACAATGCAAGTGCTATAAATTTATCGCCCACAGAACAGATGGAACCAAAGCGTTTCGACCTGATGCAAAGCATTAATGTGCGCGGAACTTATTTTATGAGCCAGGCTTGCATACCTTATTTAAAAAAAGCATTTAACCCGCACATATTAAATTTATCGCCGCCAATAAATTTAGAACCAAAATGGTTCGGCAGCCATCTTGCTTACACAATAAGTAAATACGGAATGAGTATGGTTGTGCTCGGCCTTGCCGAAGAACTAAAAAAATACCGCATTGCCGCAAACGGATTATGGCCAAGAACAACCATTGCAACTGCCGCCGTAAAAAATTTATTGGGCGGAGATTTTTTAATGCAAAGAAGCCGCACCGCAGAAATAGTTGCCGACGCTGCATTTTATATTTTGCAAAAACCATCTTTCGAAAACACCGGCAATTTTTATATTGACGAAGAAGTATTAATAAACGAAGGCATTAATGATTTCAGCAAATACGCTGTGAACCCCGAGCAAAAGCTGATGACGGATTTGTTTTTGTAGGAAAAATATAGGCTTTTAAGAGGCAGTTTTATTAATTGCCTTAGAAACTTTTTCTATACAAGTTAATAAGTCTTTTTTTATTTCATGTTCCCAAAATCTAAAAACTATCCAACCGTTTAATAAAAGATAATTTGTATTCTCTAGGTCTCTTTCAATATTCCGTTCAATTTTTTTGATCCAATATTTGCGATTTGCTTTTATTTTTACTTTTTTCTCTGACCATTTATAGCCATGCCAAAATTCGCCATCAACAAAAATTGCAATTTTATATTTGGTAAAAACAATATCAGGTTTACCTTTTAAGTTGCGTACATTAAGGCGATATCTAAAACCTAATTTCCAAAGTGCTTTTCTTAATTTTATTTCTGGTTTTGTATTGATACTATGGATTTTGCTCATTAATTCAGAGCGTTCTTTCGTAGTTCTAAATTTGTATTTAGTCAACGGAAAGATGGTTTACAAAAAGAGAATGTGGGGCGCTTACTAAATTAACATCAAACTTTAATGAAGATTCAATTCGTGAACTTGCATTGTGAATCCTGAATGATATTTGCCAACCTTCATTTAAGGACATTAATAAAGTTGTTTGAGAATTATTTTGATAAACGATTTCAATTAAACGATTAGGCAGTTTTAATTTTTGGATTTTAAGTTTTGGCTTTATATTTTCAAATGGCAAACTTAAAGTGCCGTGTAAATTATATGCTTGTATTTCAACCTTATTTTTCCCTTTGATAACTTTATAAAAATCTTTGTTACCCACTAAATATTCAATCAATCTTTGAGCAACAATTCCAGAATTTTCTTTATCCAACTTTATCAATTCCTTTTTAAAGGCATTAAGTATTGGAATATAAACCGAAGAATGATAATCACCAAGCGTTGACCATTTTTGAGTCGCTTTGCTTGCAGTCCTAAGTTTTGCTAACTCATCAAAAATTGGTTTTATTTCAGAAAAATAATTTTTTGAACATTCTACGCCAAGCCATTTTTCACCAAAATCAATATCATTGGACAAACGAGAATGTTTTACAGCACGATGATTATTTTTTGCTGAAATCCCTATTTCCCATTTCTGCAAAGAACGAATAGCCAAGACATCTCTAACATCACCTCTTTGACCTTGTTTATCAGATACGATTTCCAATTGCAAAACATCACTTTTACTTATTCCATTTGATAACCGTGGTTCTAAATCAATCAAAAAATTTACAGCGAAGCTTGCGTTTAAATTATATAATCCTTTATCAGTTTTATTAAACGTATCAAAACATTTTTTTTGCTGTTTTATGATACCAGCTTTAGTTTTTCATAGCATCATCGTTGCGTCGCAATCCTTTCATCGGTTGTGCTACTATTTAGCTTTTATTAGAGTGGAGAATATTTTATATCAATATCCAATTAAAAGAATTCCTCTTAATGGCAAATGAAGGCGATTCGATATATAAAGAGTTTCTAAAAATGTATGAATAATCTCAAAGTCTTTATGAGTACGATAAACATTTCTAACTACAATCACCAAGTATTCAACTTCAAACATCATACATGCTTGAAAAATATCTTTTAAGAATTGATTATTTTCGGTCGCTCTCCCAGCTTCAATCTCAATTACTATTTTTCCATCTGCACTTACGGCATCAGCATTGAATGCTTTATCAATTTTATTATCATAACCAAATAAAACAGGAACGCTTATCTTTTTTTCTTTTGACTTTCCTGTTTCACAAGTAAACTGAATTTTTTCTAAATGCGGACGAATAACTTCTAAGACTTCATTGCTTGAAAGATTAAAATCAGGAGATTTTATTCTTTCATATTCTATTTCAAAACATGATATTACTGATTGTATTTCTTTGGTAATTCCTTGTGAGCGTGGGAAGAATTGGAATCTAATCATATCAATTGTTTGCTTACTAATTTTTTTAGTCTTTTCTCGCTTAATTCTATTTCATTCTCATTAACGAAATAAAATATCTGTTCATCTATTTTTATTGCTTCATCAGAAACATAACTTCCGTCCTTCAACAATAATTGATTTAATGAATCAGTAGAAATAAGAACATCTCCAAACTCAGGCAAACTAATTTCTCTAACTTTAAATTCTCTATTTTGAAATTCAATTGTTTCCATCTTTAAGCCGCATTAGATGATTGAGAAAATAAAGATAAATCTTTTCTGTAACCAATAAAGAAAACTCTTTTTCTATCTTGTGGAACACCGTAATCAGACACATTTAATAACTGAAAAGACAAATCATAACCAATGTCTGTAAACATTTGTTTTATGTTAGCCAATGCTTCTTTATGTGCAGGCAGTAACATTCCAGAAACATTTTCAGCTAAAAAAAATTTTGGTTTTTTATCAGCGAGTATTCTCATAAATTCATAAAAGAGCTGCCCTCTTTTATCAGCAATACCTTTTTTTGAACCAGCTTCAGACCAACTTTGGCAAGGAGGCCCGCCAATTATACCATCGCAATCAGGAACTTCGCTTGAAGGAATATCGATTATATTTCGCGTATCCAAGATTGTTTTTTTATGGTTTTGTTTATAAGTTTCCCATATCTCCTTATCGTATTCATTGGCCCATACAACATCAAAACCCGCTTTTTCAAAACCCAAATCAAGACCGCCAGCACCTGCAAAAAAAGATACTATTTTCATGTGCTAATAATTTTAGTACAAAGTAACGTCTTGATTTCATTTGGCCAAAATTTTTCTAGCAAAGCAGGGAATAAAGTTGATTTGCTAAAACAATCTTCTCAATATTTTTATAAATTTTAAACAACAAAACGCAAAAGAGTGCAACGCAACTAATGTTGATTAATGGACAAAAAGATCGGACAATAAAATTTTTATTAATAAAGATTTCGAAATGATCTTAATAAGAAGCCGCAGATTTGCAGATTAATAAAACAATCTGCGAATCTGCGGCTTTCAATTTTATTTAATTATTCAGCAGTTTTTTCTGGCCGCATTTGCGGGAACAATAATACGTCTTGTATAGAAGATTGATTTGTTAATAACATGCACAAGCGATCGATGCCAATTCCAATTCCTGATGTTGGCGGCATGCCATATTCTAATGCGCGCAAAAAATCATAATCAACAAACATGGCTTCATCATCTCCGCGTTCCATTAATGCAGCTTGTTCTTCAAAACGATCGCGCTGATCGATTGGATCATTTAATTCGCTGTATGCGTTGGCGATTTCTTTACCATTAACGATAAGCTCGAAACGCTCAACCAGTCCGGGTTTGCTGCGGTGTTTTTTTGTAAGCGGGCTCATTTCAACCGGGTAATCAATAATAAAAGTTGGTTGTATATAATTGAACTCGCTTGTTGCACCGAAAATTTCATCAATCAGTTTTCCTTTGCCGATATTATTTGCAACAGCAATTTTTAATTGCGCACAAACTTCACGCAAGCCGGCCTCATCTTTTTCGCTGATGTCGATTCCGGTGTTTTCTTTAATCGCGTCAAAAATAGTAATGCGTTTAAAAGGTGCTTTAAAACTGATCGTTTTTTCACCAACCGGTAACTCAGTTGTTTGATGCAAACTGACTGCAAGCAGTTCAAACAATTGTTCTGTTATTTCCATCATCCAGAAATAATCCTTGTATGCGGTGTACCATTCTAAAATTGTAAACTCTGGGTTGTGCGTGCGATCCATTCCTTCATTGCGAAAATTTCTGCTGAACTCATACACCCAATCGAAACCGCCAACGATTAATCTTTTTAAATACAATTCATTTGCAATGCGCAAATAAAATGGAACATCAAGCGCATTGTGATGGGTGACGAAAGGCCGCGCAGCCGCGCCTCCGGGAATGGTTTGCAACACAGGCGTATCCACTTCCAGCGCACCTTTATCATTTAAAAAAGTGCGGATGGTATTAATCATTTTTGTGCGCTTCAAAAACACTTCTTTCACTTTCGGGTTCACAATTAAATCTGCATAGCGCTGGCGGTATTTAAATTCAGGATCGGTCACTTCATCAAACACATTTCCTTCTTCATCTCTTTTTACAACAGGCAAAGGTTTTAATGATTTGGTGAGCAAACTAATTTCGCGCACGTGCAAAGATGTTTCGCCCGTTTTTGTAATAAACACATAACCTTTTGCACCGATAATGTCGCCCAGATCCAATCCATGTTTTACTAATTTTTCAAAAAAAGATTTGTCTTCGCCGGGGCAAATGTCATCGCGTTTTACATACAATTGAAAGATGCCTTTTGAATCCTGGATTTTTATAAAGAAAACTTTGCCTTTATCGTTAATGCTCATGATGCGGCCCGCAACCGTTACATCAGCAAACTGATCTTTTGTTTCTTCAGAAAATTTTTCTTTAATATCAGTTGAATAATTTGAAACAGCATATAATGCAGCAGGAAAAGGATCGATGCCGGCATCCTGCAAATCTTTTAATTTTTGTCTACGGATAATTTCCTGCTCAGATAAATGTTGAATGTTCATATTAGAAACGGTTACTGTAATTGTTTGCGAAGGTAATTGAAATCATTAATGGGCTTTAGAGTTAAATGTTTTTCTTCTTGCTTAAAATCGAAAAATCATCTTCATCTTTTACAATTGTATTAATCAACTTTCCAAGATGTTCTACTTCCATTTCTACTACATCATTTTCTTTTAACCATTGTTCTTCATAGTTTGGATCGTTTAATTTTCCGGTTCCATTCAGTTCTAAAAAACAACCTGTGCCAACAGTTCCGCTGCCAATAATATCGCCTGCATATAAGTTTACACCGTAAGATGCGCGTTCAATAATTTCTGCAAACGTCCAGTCCATATCACTTAAATTTCCATCGCTCACTTGCTTTCCATTAATACTGCATTGCATGCGCAGGTTCCAGCTTTTGCCCGTGTGGCCTGGTTTGCAGGGCACTTCATATTGTTGCAATTCTTCCGGCGTTACTAAATATGGGCCTGTAATGGTTGCAAAATCTTTTCCTTTTGCAGGGCCAAGATTTAATAACATTTCTTCCATTTGCAATGTGCGCGCACTGAGATCATTCATAATCATAAACCCGCCAATATATTCATCCGCATCTTCTGCGCGAATATTTCTTCCATGTTTATTAATGATGATTGCAACTTCTAATTCAAAATCCAGTTTTTCAAAATGATCGGGCATGCAAATAATTTCTCCCGACCCTTGTATGCCGTGGTGATTGGTGAAATAAAAAACAGGAAATTGATCAAACGCTTCAATCATTGGCAACTTCCGGTTTCTTCGCGCAGATGCAACATGCTGACGAAACGAATATGCATCCCTGCAAGATGGCGGAAAAGGAACCGGCGCAAGCAACTGCACAGAATCTATTGCAATGCCTTTATTTTTTGACACATGCCCTTCCTGCACGCCAGCTTCGCCGGCTTCTATTAATGGCAGCATATCGTCCCAATAATTTAAAACCATACTCATATTGCCCGGCAAATCCGGATGCAATATTTCCATATCATATAAAAAACCATCCACCAAAATCGCTAACTGATCATGTTCTTCTTTTAAGTAAGAAACTAATTTCATGGCAAATATTTTAAAGCTGGTAAAAATAGTAAATTAAACGATCTGCCTTAATTGGTTCATTATTAATACAGATGTATTAATGTTAATGCATAAATTATGTATTATCGGGAAGGTTCGTTTTAACAATGTTCTCCGTATTTTTGTGCATTAATTGAAGGAAGATGAAATTCGAAAAAATTCATAACAAAGGCCAGGCGCAGCTTTTTAAAAATGCTTACCTGGAAATGCTTACAAAAACCCACCCGCTGGTAATTTGGGGAATGTACCTGCCAGTGATGGCTTATATGTTGTACCGCAGCAATGCAAAATATGATTTTTCAATTCTTTATATCATATTCATTTTTATAGTTGGAATGGTTTTCTGGACTTTTTTTGAATACCTCATGCACCGTTTCGCATTTCATTGGGTGGCAAACAGTGAGCGCGCGCGCAAGTTTGTTTATATTATGCACGGCAACCACCATGAGTATCCGCGCGATCGCGAACGCCTTTTTATGCCACCGGTTCCGAGTATTATTTTGGCTTCAGCCATTTTTGTGTTGCAGTTTTTAATGCTTGGCAAAAGTGCATTTATGTTTTTTCCCGGGTTTATTTTTGGTTACTTAATGTATGGAACCATGCATTTTGCCATACACGCGTGGAACCCGCCTTTTAAATGGATGAAACCGTTATGGCGCAACCACCATCTTCATCATTATAAAAACGACGACATGGGTTTTGGCGTAAGCACCACAATTTGGGATCGTGTTTTCGGAACCATGTTTGATCTTAAAAAAGAAAAAGAAGACAAAGCAAAAGTGAAAGAACTGATGTTTAATAAATAAACAACCAGCTTTTATTTATTAATAAATTTTTTGTACCAGGCATTTGTATTTCTACTCAACTTCATTGGCGTCGCACTCTTGTACAGTTGTTTTTTTATTCAGCAATTCAGTAAAAATTAAAAAGTAAAAAATAAAAATGTGCGAATCTGGGGCAAGAACTTTTTCGGCAAATTCGCAGTTAATAATTTGTAAACAACCCCATAATCCATCAATCCTCCAAATCCCAATCAAGACAGATTACCATTTCTCATCATCATTAATAACGTCATTATTTTTTCTGGAAAATTCCTGCCTGGATTTTATTTTTTGCAATTGCCTTTCAATAATTAATTGTGCAATTACTTTTCCTACATCATCATTTATATTTTCTTTCAACACTTTTCTCAGCTTCGTTTCATTCACATCAATTCTATAAAGCAAACCAATCAATTCCTGGAAATTATTATTAATAAGATCATTAACATGCGCTGCTAATTTTTCAATCAGTTCATTAATAGTAAAATTATTTTTTGGTTCTATTAATAATTCCTGTTGCAAATAAATTCTTAATAACGCTTCATTTTCCATTGGTAAAAGTTATTAATAATGTTCAATCGCACCCAAACCAAATAATGCAAAATCATATTTTACCGGATCATTTTTATCTAATTTTTTTAAATGCGTTGTCAGTTCCAGCGCAGCGAGCCAATCAGTCTGGTTGCGGCTTACAAAGCCAAAACGTTTTGCAACGCGGGCAACATGCAAATCAATCGGGCAGATTAATTGTGAAGGAGAAATTTTTTTCCAGATACCAAAATCAACACCTTTATTATCGTTGCGCACCATCCAGCGCAAATACATATTCAATCTTTTACAAGTAGAATTTTTTTGTGGCGAAGCAATATGTTTATGCGTTCTCGGCGGCGCATCTTCCAAAGAAAAAAAATAATGATAGAAACCATTTAAAGCAGTTTCTATAGTAAAATCTTTTTTGCTTGACCATTTTGTAAATGCTGTTTCCAAACTTTCATTTTTTGAATAATGAAATTTTAAAAATTCTACGAAGTATAATAAATCAGTTGCATTAAAAGTGCGGTGCTTAAAGCCAACTAATTTTTTGAGATGAATATCTGAATGATTAATGCAAAAATCATGTGGTGCATTGTCCATCATTTGCATCAGTTCTTTGCTTTTATTAATAATCGTAGTTCGGTTTCCCCAAGCAAAAAGCGCGGCGAATAATCCTGCAATTTCAATATCCTGTTTTTTAGTAAACTGGTGCGGAATGCAAACGGGATCATTATTAATAAAAGAAGGCTGATTATATTCATCAACCTTCCTGTTTAAAAATTCGTGCAATTTATTTTGATCCATTAATGTATAACAACGTTAACCGATAGCTTGTTTTAAATCTTCTGTCAAATCATCCACATCTTCAATACCAACGCTTAAACGGATTAATGAATCGCTCAAACCATTCTTAATTCTTTCTTCGCGCGGGATAGATGCGTGCGTCATCGTTGCCGGATGATTAATCAATGATTCAACGCCGCCAAGGCTTTCTGCCAGCGAAAATATTTTTGTTGATGTTAATAATTTCATTGCATTATCAACGCTGTCATCTTTCAACGTAAAACTCATCATGCCGCCAAAACCGCGCATTTGTTTTTTTGCAATTTCATAACCCGGAAAATCTTCAAACCCGCACCAGTAAACCTTTCCAACCTTTGGATGGTTGCGTAAAAAATTGGCAATCTTGATTCCATTTTCACAATGCCTGTCCATACGCACATGCAAAGTTTTTAATCCGCGCAAAACCAAAAAACAATCCTGCGGCCCCGGAACTGCGCCACAACTTTTTTGAATGAAGTATAATTTATCCCGCAAATCTTTATCGTTCATTGCAAGGCAACCATGTATTACATCACTATGGCCGCCCAAATATTTTGTGGCAGAATGTAAAACGATATCTGCGCCCAAATCGAGCGGCGTTTGTAAATATGGAGATGCAAAAGTATTATCAACACAAGTGATTATTGAATTTGCTTTTGCAATTTTTGATACTGCTTCAATATCAATAATATTCATTAACGGATTGGTTGGCGTTTCAATCCAAATCAGTTTTGTATTCTTATTAATAAAAGATTTTAATGTTTCTTCATTTTGCAAATCAATAAAATGAAATTTGATTCCAAACTTTGCGAACACTTTTGTAAACAAACGGTACGTGCCGCCATACATATCATTTCCTGCAATCACTTCATCGCCGGGCTCCAATAATTTTATTACTGCATCAGTTGCCGCAACTCCGCTGCTAAAACATAAACCATGCTGCGCATTTTCAATTGCAGCGATTGCATTTTCTAAAACCTGTCTTGTTGGGTTTTGCGAACGCGCATATTCATAACCTTTATTTTTTCCCGGCGCTTCCTGAACATATGTTGACGTTTGATAAATCGGCGTCATTATCGCGCCCGTTGTTGGATCTGGTTCAATGCCTGCGTGAATGAGTTTGGTTGCGAGTTTCATAATGTATAATAATTATTCAGGTTGCAAAGGTGCGTATTATTTATTGTTTTTACCACGAATAAATGTTGATTAATAGTTTGGCTTTATTATTTTTTATTAATGACAACGCACAAAAAAATCCATTTTTTAAAATTGTTAATTCCGCCATTGTAGTTTAACAGAAACTTAACCGGGCGCAAAAAATAACGTGCAACAAATTGCAAATGCTGAATGGATAAGCGTTTCGTGCGAAAATACGAATTGTGTCGTACATCTTTGAAAGCCTTGCCGTTACTGGTTTTTAACAACCGGCGCCAATTGTATAGATCGGGTTGACATGCATGTTTTGTAATGATACTTTTGATTTGTCAACCGACATTAATCATTTCAAAAATTAAAGCCATGAAAAAAAAATTGCTAATGTTCACTTTGCTTGCGGGAATTTTTTCTGCAAGTGTTTTAAATGCTAATGCAGAAATAAGCCAAAAGGCTTTGCAATCTTTCCATTCTGTTTTTGGTGATGCAAACCATGTAAAATGGGTAGAATACAAAGACAATTATTTTGTAAGTTTTATGCAAAATGATATTTTGGTAAAAGCAACTTACGACAAAGAAGGAAACTTGCTAAGCTCGATGCGCTATTATAAACAGCAGCATTTGCCATTAAACATTTTATGTAAAGTGAAAAAAGATTACCCTTCAAAAAATATTGATATTGTAACAGAAGTATCCAACCTGGAAGGCACGGTATTTTTTATACAATTAAAAGACAACAAAGGCTGGACGATTCTAAAATCAGATCAATCCGGCAATATGGAAGTAACTGATAAATTTAATAAACCGGAATAAAATATTTTAAAGAAAAGCCGCAGCTATTAAATAGCGCCATTCAAAATTATCAGCAGCGTATGCATCACGCGGCTGATTTTTTTTGTTTAATACGTCTGGCTTTAATATTTTTTCATTAACAAGTTTTTCTTTTGCGTTGTGTAAATATTCCTGCATCATTTTATTTTGCATCCACATTTTTTGCGGTGGTTCATATCCAACTTTGTCTGTGCGCCACACAATTTCATCGGGCAATTTATTATGCATTGTTTTTCTTAAAATCCATTTTGTAAAACCTTCGCGCATTTTAAAATTTGCAGGCAATGAATTGATAAACATAACGAGTTCATGATTTAAAAAAGGCAAACGAACTTCTCTTCCATGCGCCATCGAATTTCTATCGGCAACGCGCAATAATTCTTCCAAGCCAAACTGGTACGTGTTGTAATAAAGTATATCATTCAATTTTAAAACAAGCGGTTTATAAATTGATTGTTCATCAAAAAATGTTTTTTTAAAATCATTATTAATGTCGGGATTATTTTTAATTTTTTGTTTTTCTTTTCTTCTTAAAACGCCAGGAATTTGTAATGGAAAATATGCAGCTAAATAATTTTTAATGCCCCAATCAAAATCAATATTATTTTTCCTGAATAATTTCAATTCGCTCAAATGCTTTGCCTGCTTGGTTTTCAGCGCTTCCTGCAAATACCATGGAATATATTTTGGATAGCCGGCTAGTGTTTCATCAGCGCCTTGCCCATCTAATAAAACTTTTACGTTATGATTTTTTGCAAGCTCAAAAACTTTGTACTGCGCATAAATACTTGATGATGAAAATGGTTCTTCCTGGTAATAACAAACTTTTTCAAAATCATTAATAAAACTTTCTGCAGTTGGTTCAACAGAATAATTGGTAAGGTTAAATTTTTTTGAAACTGTATTAATATATTTTGATTCATCTTTTTCAAAGCTTAAGAATATGGCAGAAAAAGTTTGTAAATTATTTGTTGTTTGCAATTCATTTATTAATGAAACAATGGATGAACTATCCAACCCGCCGCTTAATGAAGTGCCAATAGAAACATCGCTGCGCAATCTTCTTTTTACAGACGTTAATAATAATTCATTCAATTTTTCTATTGCATCACTTTCATTAATAACAAGTTTTGTTTCTTTATCGCCATCAAAATACCGCGTAAGCGTAAATGAAAATGTAGGCAAATGAATTTTTATAAAATGCGAAGGCGGCAGTGAAAAAATATCCTGGTAAAAAGTAATTGTGTTATCAGCCGCAGTTTCTGACAATCCAATTGTGAGATAATTTAATAATAATGGGTTATTAATTTTCTTTTCCAAACCAGCGGCCCACAAAGATTTTCTTTCTGATGCAAAACAAAATTGTTCATCATCCATTGAATAATAAAATGGTTTTTCACCAAAACGATCGCGTGCGCAAAACAATGTTTGATCAATTTCATTCCAGATAGCAAATGCAAACATGCCATCAAAATATTGCAGGCATTCTTCTTTATAAAAATCATACGCAGCTAAAATAATTTCCGTGTCTGATTGTGATTGAAATGAATATCCTTTTTTTAAAAGTTCTTCTTTCAATTCTATATAATTATAAATCTCGCCGTTATAAGTGATGGAATATTTTTGCAGGTAATGCATGGGTTGCGCAGCGTTGTTGCTCAAATCAATAATTGCTAAACGGCGATGGCCCAAACCCGCGCTGCCAGCGGCGTTCATCCAAAATCCTTCACCATCAGGGCCGCGATGCGAAATGGCGTCCGTCATTTTTTGTAAACGATCGCGATTAATATTTTGTGGATTAACTGATATAATTCCTGCAATGCCGCACATGGTGTAAATATCCAAAATACAAATGCCAAAACCCAAAATTTTATTAATAAAGATTTTATTAATGATTTATAGCTGGCTGAATTTATTGAAAGTAAAATCTTTTAATTGCGGAAAAAAGATTTGATAATAATTTTTCAACGAATTATAATTGGTTTCAAAAATTTGAAAGGCAATTTCATGGTTGTCCATATATTTTGCGCGGCGCACCAATCCTGCAAAACTATTTTTTATGGCTTCTTTGTATTGATAATTATCTAACCAGTTTTGCGTGCGCATAAAATAAAACATTTTTTGAAAACGTTCCGGAAAAACTGGTTCAAAAGTTTGCAACTGTAAATATGTTTTTTGCGAAAAAATTTCTAAATCATCATTGTCAAATTGATTTTTATCGAGCGCTAAAAAATGATCATAAACTACATCCATAAATGCGCCGGCATATAAACCGTATGCAGGTTTAAAAAATTGCTTCGCTTCTTTTGTTACTTCGTGGTTGTCTGTAAATTCATCAATCGCGCGGTGAAGCATAATACCTTTTTGAATATTTTCTGCATAATCAAATTTCTTTTTTCCTTTGATAAAATCACTGATCATGTTGCCCGCTAATATTTCAGGATTATTAAAAGACAAGTATGCGTGTGCGAGATAATTCAAATTTATTTTTTTATATTTTCCTGTAACCAGTTTCCCATTTCTTCCAATACTTCCGGCGCAAATGTTTCTTCTAATTCTTTGTATTCATTAACATTGCATTTTGTGCAATGTTGAAACAAATGATTTAATCCCGGGAAAATTTTTGTTGTCACATTTTTATTGCCTGCTTTTTCCAATGCATTTTTAATAGCAGTAATATTTTGTTCAGGATTTACCTGGATATCTTTACTTCCGTTCAATGCAAGAAACGGGCATTTTACTTTTTCCAAAAATTGTGAAGGTTCTGTTGCAATAAAATATTTCAGCCACGGTTGCAGTTCCGTTTTTATTTGCATCGCATATAAATCAGGCGTTGCTGCTTTTGCATTCAACGAAATTAAAATACTGTCAGGTTCATTTGCTTTCCAATCAGAAAATATTTTTTTTACATTATTTAATATTAATGAATCTGGTTGCGATGCATGATCATGTATTTCTGTAAGTGTTTTTTTTACAAGCACTTTATATGCATCAAAAGTTATTGTGTTTACCATGTTTTTTACAGGGTCAGTTTGCTGGCTGAATAATATTTCTGCGCCCGAAACACCAGTGCCGGCGAGGGTTATAATAAAAGCAACCTTCGGCCATTTTGTATAAACGATTGGTGCCATTAAACCGCCTTCACTGTGGCCGATTAATCCTATTTTATTTTTATCAACTTCTTTGCGTTGCAATAAATAATTAATACTTGTTAATACATCATCTGCAAAATCTGCACTCGTTGCATTCTTTACATCGCCTTTTGATTTTCCTTTATTGCGATCGTCAACACGCAAAATTGCAAAGCCTTTTTTAGTAAGATAATCTGCAATTACTGCAAATGGTTTATGCCCAAACAAATTTTCATCTCTGTCTTGCAAACCGCTGCCGGTAATTAGCACAGCAGTAATAAACGGGCCTTTTCCTTTTGGATAACTAAACGTTGCGCCGAGATGAACTGTTTTATCTGCATTGTCATATTCAACACTATCTGTATTATATGTAAAAGGCGGAACCGGAGTTTGCGGATGGTTAACTTTTGTATCTGAATTATTTTGAGCTGTTAATAAAGAGATGGAAAAAATAAATGCAGATAATAAAATAATTTTTTTCATAAAATAGATTTGATAACAACTGTTAACCAATCTTAAAAATAACTATAAAAATTTTAAGAAAAAGATTGATTAATGTAAAGCAACAGGCTGCATATTTATTTTCTTTTTATAATAAAATACCAACTATCTGATTTATCAATTACTTAACCACCAATGGACAATATTTTTTGAGTTTGATAAAAACCTTTACTGTCAAGGGTTTCAAGCGATTGAGTATAAAGTAATGGTTATTTCATTTTTTTGATAACTTAATATTAACAGCCATTAATCACTATTCACTTGCAACAGGCTGTAACAAAAATATCTTTGCACCGTCAAACCCTTATCTGTTATATGAGCGCAAAAAAAAGATGAAAAATAATTTTTAATTGCTGCAACATCTTTTAAAAGCCTGCGTCTTATATAGTAGAAAAAAATTAAAAAAAATATAAAAACAACAACAATGAAAAAGTCAGTTTTAACAGTCGCGATGATGCTTACAATCGCATTAACAACAGCTTTCGCAAATGATAATACAGAAGTTTCTAAAAAAGCGAAACAATCTTTCAACACAAATTTTAATTCAGCAAGCAGCGTGCAATGGCAGCAGGAAACTAATTTTGCCAAAGCAACTTTTACAATGAACAACCAGGTGATGAACGCTTATTATAATGATAATGGCGACCTGGTAGCAATTACAAGAAATATTCTTTCAAACCAATTGCCCATTAATTTAATGGCCGGCATTAAAAAAGATTACAGCAAACATTGGATTTCTGATTTGTTTGAAATTGCTGCAGACAACGAAACTTCTTATTATGTAACGCTTGAAAGTGCAGATGAAACTATCGTTTTAAAGTCAAGCGATTCTAATACATGGTCAGTTTATAAAAAAACAAAAAGGGCGTAGTAATATATATAAACCAGTTTTGGTTGAAAGTGAGAAAATCCTGCTGCGAAGCGGGATTTTTTATTTTGTAAACAATCATTATTAATAAATACTTATTTGATTTTTTGCATAGCAATTGCGTCAGCAAAAAAAATTACTTTTGCAGCTTTGGTTCATTTTAAAAAAATAATTTGTTATGAATAAAGGCCCGGTTTCGCAATTTATAGAACATCATTATCGCCACTTTAATGCAGCCGCATTAATGGACGCAGCAAAAGGTTATGAGACACATTTACTGGATGGTGGAAAAATGATGGTGACACTTGCCGGCGCCATGAGCACTGCGGAACTCGGAATTAGTTTTGCAGAAATGATACGACAGGATAAAGTGGCAATCATAAGTTGTACAGGTGCAAATTTAGAAGAAGATATCATGAACCTTGTTGCACATAGCCATTATAAGCGTGTTCCGAATTATCGCGATCTCAGCCCGCAGGAAGAATGGGATTTATTGGAAAATCATTATAACCGCGTAACAGATACTTGCATTCCGGAAGAAGAAGCTTTTAGAAGATTGCAGCAGCACATTCATAAAATATGGAAAGATGCAGATGATAAAGGCGAACGTTTTTTTCCGCATGAATACATGTATAAAATGTTGCTTAGTGGCGTGCTGGAACAGTATTATGAAATAGATCCAAAAAACAGTTGGATGCTTGCTGCAGCCAAAAAAAATATTCCGATTGTGGTGCCCGGTTGGGAAGACAGTACGATGGGAAATATTTTTGCATCCTACATTATTAAAAAAGAATTGAAGGCAAGCACCATGAAAAGTGGTATTGAATATATGGTTGAATTGAGTGATTGGTATAAGAAAAATTCGTCAGGAAAAGGAGTTGGTTTTTTCCAGATTGGTGGTGGTATTGCAGGCGATTTTCCAATATGCGTGGTGCCAATGATGTACCAGGATTTGGAATGGCACGACGTTCCTTTTTGGAGCTATTTTTGCCAGATTTCTGATTCAACAACTTCCTACGGTTCTTATTCCGGCGCTGTGCCAAACGAAAAAATAACCTGGGGAAAACTGGATATTAATACGCCAAAATTTATTGTTGAAAGTGATGCAACAATTGTGGCACCGCTTATTTTTGCATGGTTGCTTGGCTGGTAAAAAATTATAATGATATGAATGCAAACTCAGAAGAATTATATTTAGAAGCCGAGGCAGATATTAAAAATAATAATTACGCCGAAGCCTTTAAAAAGTATGAAAGTATTTTATACGAAGAGCCGGACAGCGCGCCTGCACACAATTCCATGGGTTGGTTGTATAAAACACAATTTGATGATTATGCAAAAGCAGAGAATCATTTTTTAACTGCAATACGTTGCGATAATTTATACCCGCATTCTTATTTTCACATTGCTGCGTTATTAATGGACATGGAACGTTTTGAAGAACTCACCAAGCATTTGGAAAAATGTTTAAAGGTTCGCACCATTGATAAATCCTGGGTTTATGGCCGTTATGCATTAATGGAAGAATTGAAATCAGATTTCGAAAAATCTATTTATTATTTTGAAAAAGCCATTTTAGGAAGCCAGAACGATGAGAAAATAAAAGATTACCGCCATGATATCGAACGCATCGAAATGAAAAAAGAAATCAATAAAAAACATGAAAGCAATTCGGATGGCCGCTGAGCAATGATAGTTCGCCGATCTTTCATTATTGATATAATTTAAATGGTCAATATTTTTTATAAATATTGACCATTTTTATTTTAATCTTTTTAATAAATTACTTTAAAGAAAACACAAGAAAATAAAATAAAGTCCGGTCATCGATTATCAATCATCAGTCAACGCTAATTAACTCCATTCTTCATCTTTCTTCTTCAATTCTTTGGCTACTCTTACAGAAACCCAAATACTCAATTCATACAACAATATTAATGGAACTGCAACAATTGTCTGGCTCATCCAATCTGGCGACGGAGTAATTATGCCAGCAATAATCAAAATGGCAACATATGCATATTTGCGGTAAGTGCGCAAAAATTTCGGGCTTATTAATCGTATGCGTGTAAGCACATTACTTATTATAGGAAGCTGAAACGCAAGCCCCGCGCCGATTAATATCTCTACCATATTATCGAGATAATCATCAAGCGTTGGTTTTGTTTCAATCATGGCGCTGATGCCCAATTTATAATTTGCCAAAAAACTGAATGTAAATGGCGCTAATAAAAAATAACCAAAACCAATTCCCAATAAAAAAAAGAACGTAACCCAAAAAATGGCGCCACGTGTATTTTTTGATTCTTTATTAGAAAGCGCAGGTTTTACAAAACGCCAAAATTCCCAAAATACATAGGGAAACGAAACAATAAAACCGCCAACCAAAGAAATAGTAAGGCTAGATATAAATTGAGAACTGAATGAAGTTGTTTGCAATTTTACACCGGCAATTGATGGAATACAAAGCACATCGCCCAAATGTAAAAAATGGCTCACTTTGCAGGAAGCCGAATAACTTATAAAATCTGGCCGAAGCGGGCCATAAATAATTTTTTCAAAAATCCAGTCCATCTTAATAAACACGACAATTGCTACAACCATTATAGCAATCACCGCGCGCACAATATGCCAGCGCAACGCTTCCAAATGATCCACGAAAGACATTTCAGGATTATCTGAACTACTTTTAAACCTGTCTATTAAATTTAAAGCCATCGGTAAATGAAGATGCCGCAATTTTTATAATGCCGCAAAGTTAATTTGAAAACATCTACGAAGCTAATGAGATTGAAGTTTTGTTTCGCGCTTATATTTTGGGCATTCCCTAAAAAACAAGCACCTCAAAAGAATTTGAGGTGCTTAGTTTACTCCTAACTGACCTATGAAAAAAAATTTTGAATCAAATATTGCGTATCATTTTGTTCGTAAACGAAAATCATTAATAATTACAGCAACAAAAAATAACTGCACCTGATTAACCGTGGTTTAACATTGGTTAATAGAAATGATTAATGAACAGCAATAAATAAAAAGGAAAAATTAAAAAGTAAAAATCAAGTATCTGTCAACTGTGATCCGTTAACCGTCAACTTATTTTTTGTCCAGGCATTTGAAAAACTATTAAGCTCCCGTTGCGTCGCACACTTGTACTTTCAGTTCATTATTGAGCGAAGAAATAAAGTAAAAAGTAAAAATTAAAAAGTAAAAAATTTCTTTGTGAAACTTTTTGTTTCATTCTTTGTTTGAGTTGTAGTAATTATTTTAGAAAGGAAGTAAAAATTAAAAAGTATCCCCAAAAAAATTTATCCTACTAATTTCATTAATCCCACCAATTTCAATTCAGGCAACTATTTCAAAATTTTCATCCGCACCATTTCAATCCGCGTGTCACTTACCACAAGAATTTCAAATTCATAATCGCCAATAATAATAAATTCCTTCAACCGCGGAATAGTTTCATGCTCATTAATAATAAAGCCAGACAAGGTTTCCGACTCTTTATCCGGAAATTCCAAACCATATTTTTCATTCAAATAATCCAGTTCCAATCTTCCTGAAAAAATATATTCTTCGTTGCTTATTTTTTTCTCTTCAAATTCTTCCGTGTCGTATTCATCTTTTATTTCACCAAAAATTTATTCCAGCAAATCTTCCATTGTTACAATGCCGGCAGTTCCGCCAAACTCATCCACAACCCACGCAATGCTCTTTCTTTCTTTGGTAAATTTATTAATCAAATCCGTTGCTCCCATACTTTCCGGCACTGCGGGAATCGGCAATAAAATTGATTTTATAAAAGGCGGGTTTTTAAACAAATCCAACTGGTGAACATAACCAACGATATGATCAAGATTGCTGTCGTAAACAACCAGCTTACTCAATTTTGTTGCCACAAATTTTTGACGTACTTCTTCAACAGTAGTATTTAAATTAACGCCTTCAATTTCTTTGCGCGGCACCAAACATTCGCGCACTTTTACTTTTGGTAATGATAATGCGGCTTCAAATAATTCGGTATTCAATTCCTGGTTATCCTCACTGTCTTCGCCGGTTTGCTGAAAAAAATGCTCCATGCCGGCATTGGAAAATACTTCCTGGTTTTGTTCGATGCGCACGTTAAAAACATATTTTAAAATCCATCCGGAAATGACAGCAAAAAAATTTGCAATGGGATAAAAAAGGCTATAAAAAAAATTTGCCGTACCAGAAAAAACCGACAACAATTTATCACTCTTTGATCTGAAAATTGATTTGGGAACAAACTCGCCAAACTGTAAAATAAAAAATGTGGCAATAATGGTTTCAAAAAAAAGCCGCATAAAATTTACGTAGCCACTCTGGATATGTATTTTATTAATAAGCCAGTTCCACAATGGCAAAAAAGTTTCGCCAACCAACAAACCAAAAATCACTAAAAATAAATTGAAACCTATTAATGTGGCGCCGATAAATTGTGCGGGGTGCATTAATAATTTTGATAAAATAATTCCGCTGCTAAGGCCTTGTTTCTTTTTTAATTCAATAGATAATTTGTTGGCATTGCTAAACGCAACTTCAATGCCGGAGAAAAAAACAATCATCAGCCACGCGATAACAGTTAGTATAAGTGTGTTTGTATTTAACATCTGTTGCGAATTTAAACTATAAAAATCAAATACAAAGCGTTGAAAAACGACTGTAAATTTTACAATTAAAACTAAAAGTTCAGGAAATTTTTAATGACATTTTCTGCCTGTTCGCAGGCATGGTTTAAATCATCATTAATAATAATTGTATTGAAATGATGTTTGAAAGAAATTTCGTAGGATGCTTTATTAATGCGGTTTTGAAAAGATTCAAGCCCTTCCGTTCCTCTTGATGCAAGCCGTTGTTTCAGCACTTCAATAGAAGGCGGTTCAATAAAAATAGAAAGGCAATTTTCGCCAAATTGTTGTTGCACATGAATGGCGCCTTTCACATCAATATCAAGAACAGGCGTTTGATTATTGTTCCAGATTCTTTCGAGTTCACTTTTTAATGTGCCATAATATTTTCCTTCATAAACCATTTCCCATTCTACAAATTCTTCGTGTTGTATTTTTTCTGTAAAATGATCCAAATCCATAAAATAATAATCAGCATTTTCAATTTCATTCGAACGCGGTTTGCGCGTTGTTGCAGAAATAGAAAAAGACAATTGCCGGTATTTATTCAACAAAAAACGGGTAATAGAAGTTTTGCCCGCGCCGGAAGGAGCAGTTATGATGATGAGTTTTTTATTTGTATTCTGAATGATGATTTTGTATAATTTTTAATGATTGCTATTAATGATAACTAAATTATGTTTAGATAAATTGATAATGAGATTTTATAAATTTTATTTGAATTAATAATTTGTAAAACCTTTCTTAATTTAATTTTATATCCGCTTAATTCCCGCACCAATTTTATTCAATCGTTCATCAATATATTGATAACCGCGATCTATCTGATCGATATTTTGAATAATACTTTTTCCGTCGGCGCTTAATGCAGCTATCAGCAAAGCCACGCCAGCCCTGATGTCTGGGCTGCTCATCGTAATGCCGCGCAATTTATGATCGCGCGCCATGCCGATAATTGCGGCACGGTGCGGATCACACAAAATTATTTGCGCACCCATATCAATTAATTTATCAACGAAAAACAAACGGCTCTCAAACATTTTTTGATGTATTAATACCGAGCCTTTTGCCTGCGTTGCAACAACCAGGATAATGCTTATTAAATCCGGCGTAAAACCTGGCCACGGATGATCATAAATGGTAAGAATGGAACCATCCAAATACGTTTCTATTTCATATAAATCTTGTGCGGGAATATGAATATCATCGCCAACAAAATTCATTTTGATACCAAGCTGTTTAAATTTATCCGGTATCACACCCAAATTTTCGAGGCTTACATTTTTAATGGTGATATCACTTTGCGTCATCGCTGCAAGGCCGATAAAAGATCCGATTTCAATCATATCCGGGAGCATTCTGTGTTCAGTTCCGCCGAGATAATCAACACCTTCAATCGTTAATAAATTGCTTCCGATACCAGTGATTTTTGCGCCCATGCGGTTAAGCATTTTACACAATTGCTGAATGTAAGGTTCGCACGCTGCATTATAAATGGTGGTGATTCCATTTGCCATTACAGTGGCCATTACAATATTTGCAGTGCCGGTTACAGATGGTTCATCCAATAATAAATTGGTGCCTTGTAATTTTTTTGCTTCAAGATGAAAGAAACCATCTTCTGATTGATAATTAAATTGCGCACCAAGTTTTTGAAACGCGATAATATGTGTGTCTAACCTTCTTCTTCCAATTTTATCGCCGCCGGGTTTTGGAATAAAAGCTTTTCCAAAACGCGCTAACATAGGCCCGGCAACCATTACAGCGCCACGCAGCCTGCCGCTTTTTTTGCGGTAATCTTCGCTTCGCAAATAATCTATGTTCACATTATCTGCTTGGAAGATGCATGTATCACGGCTTATGCGATCCGTTTTCACACCCATTTCTCCGAGCAATTCTATTAATAAATTTACATCGAGTATATCAGGAATATTTGAAACCGTTATTTTTTCCGGCGTTAATAATACGGCGCTGATAATTTGCAACGCTTCGTTTTTTGCGCCCTGCGGAACAATTTCTCCGTTCAGTTTTTTTCCGCCGGTAACTTCAAATGAATGCACGGTTAAATATTTTGGTGAATTTTTTTCTTGCTGAAATATGCTTATTAATAAAAATAAAAGCGAAGAAATTGGTGGATTAAACTGCCATCATTTTCTTCGCCGCTAAATTATTACAACTCAGATTATCAGAATCTTTTCTTTTTAAATTTATTATTGTTGTTGTTATTCCGATCGTTCCGGTCATTTCTATCGTTGCCGTTGCGATTATTATTATTGTTGTTGTTATTATTTCTTGGTTGAAATTTTTGGTTGCTGCGTTTGTTCCTGTAATCGCCACCATAACTTCCACGTTCGCGTTCCCTGTTATCAGACGGGCGAAAACTTTTTACATAAGGCGTGTTTGTAAATTCAAGCTGGCCGCCGGTTATAACCGAAAGCTCACTTTGTATGGCATCATCGTGCACGGTTTCTTTGTGCCAGTTGTTGTAAGCAAGCTTCATATAATAAGCAACAGCATTTGCAAAACCATTTCGTTTATCAGGGTTTTCTTCTGCCAAAGCTTTATTAATAACCAGTTCTAAATTTTTACCAAGATGAGATAATTTCGGATAGCGTTTCGGATATTTCATCGCGTCTGGCCTTGCGCGTAAAGTTTCTCTTGTTGGTATCGGGTAAGGTGAATTTACCTGCAATTTAAAATCAGATATTAAAAACAAATGATCCCATAATTTATGACGAAAATCTTCTACGTTTTTTAAATGTGGATTTAAAAACCCCATCAGCTCAATAACTGCCTGTGAGTTGCGCTGGCGTGTTTCAGGATCTTCCAGCGTTAATAAATATTCAATCATTTTTTGAATGTGCCTTCCATATTCGCGCATTATTAAATGGTTGCGCGTGGTATTGTATTCCATATTATCCATAAAACAAATGTAGCAAAGAATGTTGTAAAAAAAGAAGGCCCGTTTTAAAAGGCCTTCTGATATAGTTTTAAAGGGGTGAAAGTTTAATTTATTTGATAAATACTTTGGTTACATATTGTATATTATGTGCCTGGTCTTTTGCATGCAAATAATACAATCCCGCCGCGGGTTTATTATTTAAATCGAGTTTAATTTGATTGGTTCCCGAAAGGGTAACCATTTTTTGTTGCACAGGCTGGCCCAATGCATTTACAAGTGATACAGCAAAATTGCCGGTTTGCGCTTCGCTGAATTCAAGCACCACTGTATTAACAACCGGGTTCGGATAAACCTGGTAAGTTATTAATGAAGAAGATTCAATATTTACAATTTTTATTGCTGTGTAAGAAGATTTTCCTGCAGCATCTACGCGCTTGATGCGAAAATATAATTTACCTGCATTAACGTTGGAAACCGGATATAAGAACTGATAAGATGAAGTGCTGTCGCCATCAGTATAAGTTGATGGCAAACTGTTGCCTGCAGACTGAAAAGTTGAACCATCTTTGCTGTATTCTACATCGTACATTATATTGCTTTGCTCATTAACGGCCTGCCATTGCAATTGCACATTTTTACCATTTTTAAATGCAATAAAATTGGTAAGGTTAAGTGCCAATGGCAGCGAAGGGCACCAATAATAAGTTAACCGGAAACCACCCCAATAATTCGTTATAATCTGGTCGCCATAGTTTAGTGAACCAACAAGGGAAATTAATCCGCCATTAAGCGTGTAAGTATAGTTTACGTTTCCGCTGCCGAGATAAGGCGCAAGGTTTGACACGTTGGTATGGTCGTGCACATTATTAAATAAATTATCTGGTCCATAAACAATACTATCACCAGGAGAATTGCCCATTGCATTTAAAGAATCCGGCCCGTAAATTTTTGTAAAATCTTCATCAACAGAAACACCGGGGCCGGCAATATTATTGGCAACGGTTAATAAAAATTTGTACAAAGTTTTTGTGCTCGCTTTGTTCCAAACATTGGTTGTTGTTATACCCGAAATTGTATCATCAAAATTGGCGCAGCTTAATGTGCCGATTGAAGGATCAAACTTTGGAAAACTGATGGTTGATGAGCCCGCATTTGTTGTATCAAGCGGCGTGTAATAAGTAATTGCAGTTGCAGGAAGCCCGCCTGAACAAGTACATTGCGCTAAAGCCTGTGTCGGTAAATTTGCAATAATTATTAATGTCATTGCAAAAAAAACTGTGTAAAGTTTTTTCATGGTACGGATTTTTGACGGATGGATTAATGCTTCAAAGTTACTTCGACATAATAAAAATGTCAAGGCGTTTACACGTTAAAAAAATCGCGGTTATTACCACACTTAACAAGGCAAAATTGCTATTGCATTTGTCAATTATATTGTTATGTATTTCGCCATCTTTTTAAATTGATGCGGCTACCTTTGCAGCCATTTATGAAAATTATTATTGATTTAAGGCCGCTAATTTTTAATTGTGTTTCAGAAGAAGCGAAACATTTTATTTTTTCTTCGCTATATATTATTACGAAAGAAAACAAAGAACACGAATGGTTTTTTTTGGTTGATCAATTTTATATCAATCAAAAAGATATTTATGTTGATGAAAAAAAATTGATAATAAAAAAATCATTCAAAAATATTTTCGGCTGGAAAATCTGGTACGGTTTTCAGCTTCCGAATTTGGTGAAAAAATATAAAATTGATTTATTAATAACAACCGGCGGCGTCGCATCATCATCTTCCATAAATCAATGCGTTTGGATGCCGGAAATAAATGAGAAAATTAATGGTTTGAACAAAAATTATTTTTCATTTTATAAAAAAAGATTGACATCAACTTTACAAAAAGCACAAACCATTTTTGTTTTTTCAGAAAAAAATAAACAGGAATTTATTAATAAATATAAGTTAGAAGAAAAGAAATTATTTATAATTAGAAGCGCGCCAAACGCAGGCTCGGCGCCACTTGCGTGGACTGAAAAAGAAAATATAAAAATAAAATATGCCGGCGCAAAAGAATTTTTTGCCGTTGCAGGTTCATTTGAAAATGAAAATTTTGTTAATATACTTAAAGCATTTTCCCAGTTTAAAAAACGCCAGCAATCGAATATGCAACTTGTAATTGCTATAAAAAATATTAATAAAAACAACCTGTTTATTCAAAAATTAGAAAGCTATAAATACAAAGCTGACGTGCATTTAATAAATCGTTTTACAAATGATGAATTGATAAAAATAATTGCAGCTTGCTATGTATTAATAAATAAAACAAACGAAAGCGAACCTGCAACAATTGTATTAAACGCATGCAAATCTGAAATTGCAATAATAGCAAATGATAATGAAGCCTGCCGCGAAACGCTGGCTGGCGCAGCGTTGTATGCTGATATTAATAATCCCGAATCGTTATCAGCTCAATTAATGTTGTTGTATAAAGATGAAAACCTGCGCAACAAATTAATTGAAAAAGGAAAATCGAAAGTTGAACAATTCGATTTTCAAAAAACGAAATCATTAATTTTAAATGGAATTTTAAACGCGGCAAATAATAATAAACCGAATAAATATTCCAGCTAACTTTGGCGCCTGATAAATTTTTTTATGAAAAAATCTTCGATAATAATTGATGTGGTATTGGATGATGCGCGCGTGCCGGAACAAATTACGTGGAGCGCTTCCGACACAACTGCTGAAACTGATAACAAAGCCAAAGCAATGATGATTTCTTTTTGGGACAGCACCGATAAAACAGCGCTGCGCATTGATCTTTGGACAAAAGATATGATGGTTGATGAAATGGCGGATTTCTATTATCAAACGTTTATGACGATGGCGGAAACGTTTCAGCGTGCAACGCAAGATGTAGAACTGGTAAGCGATATGAAGGAATATGCAAAAAATTTTTATGCAAAATTCCGCGACCATCAATTGAAAGAAAATAAAGCTTAACTAAATTATTTTGTATGAGTTTAGAACAACTGGTAATGGCAGATTTGAAAACAGCCATGCTTGCAAAAGATGAAAAAGGCCTGCGCAGTTTGCGTGCTATTAAAGCAGCAATTATTATTGCAAAAACTGCGGAAGGCGCAAGCGGAGATTTGAAACCGGAAGATGAAATTAAAATGCTGCAAAAATTAATCAAGTCGAGAAAAGATTCGCTGGAAATTTTTGAGCAGCAAAACCGGCCTGATTTAGCGCAAAAAGAAAAAGAAGAAATTGAAGTGATTGAAAAATTTTTGCCAAAACAAATGGATGCGGAAGAATTAAAATCTGCCATCCAAAAAATTATTAATGAAACCGGCGCAGCATCTGTTGCTGATATTGGAAAAGTGATGGGCGTTGCCAGCAAACAGTTTGCAGGCAAGGCCGATGGCAAAACTATTAATGTCATTGCGCGGGAATTGCTGGCCAAATAATTATGCCTTTTTATCCAAAATATTTAATTTTTTATGTGAAGTATTTTGGATATTGTATACACTATGCCAATTGATGTTGTCTTTCTTATTATTTTATTGCTCGCGATTTTTAAAGGCTTGCAGCGCGGGTTAATCGTTGCAGTTTTTTCTGTAGTGGCGCTTATTATTGGTTTGGCTGCTGCAATAAAATTATCTGTTGTTGCTGCAAATTATTTAAAAGCAAGCATTAATGTTTCTTCTAAATGGTTGCCGGTTCTTTCTTTTATATTGGTCTTTATAATCGTTATTTTATTGGTAAGATGGACAGCTTCTTTATTGCAAGCCGCGATAGATTTTGCATGGCTCGGATGGATTAATAAACTTGGCGGCGTTTTATTATACGCCGCAATTTATACCGCAATTTTTAGTGTAGTTTTATTTTACGGAACAAAGTCTGGCATTATATCAACCAGCACCATCGCGGCTTCCAGAACTTATAATTTTATTGAACCCTGGGGGCCGGCGCTTATTAATGGAGTTGGAAAAATTATTCCTTTGTTTAAAGATATGTTTGCGCAACTGGAAGATTTCTTTAACCATCTTTCTGAAAATTTATCAAAATAAAATTTATTAATCATTTACATAACTAAATAAGTTTTCGGTTAAATGATTGTTTCTTTTTTTTTATTAAAAATTTTATTGCTTACCAAAAATATTATTAATAAAAAAAACAATCAACCGTTTGATTAATTAAGAAAACGATAATAGCAGATAATAGGCGCAGTTGTTATAAATTTGCCATAATGATTTTATTTGATTGAAAGATTTTTTGAGTTAAATCGTTTATTTTGCAAAATATTATTGTTAAGAACTGATTAGAGATGCAGTACGAAATAAAACAACAGGATAAATTTAAATTTATAGAAGAAGGCTCCGGCGAACCTTTGGTGCTGTTGCATGGCTTATTTGGCGCGCTGAGCAACTTCAGGGATTTAATAGAATATTTTCGGGCTCATTATAAAGTTGTGGTGCCTATTTTACCTTTGTATGAGCTCGATTTATTACACACAACTGTTGGCGGGCTGGAAAAATATGTACATAAATTTATTGAATTAAGAGATTATAAAAACCTGCACGTTCTTGGTAATTCCCTCGGCGGGCACGTGGCACTGGTGCATGTTTTAAAACATCCGGAACGTATAAAATCAATAACATTAACAGGCAGTTCCGGATTGTTTGAAAGTGGAATGGGAAGCACTTATCCAAAAAGAGGCGATTACGAATACATAAAAAAACAAACGGAACTTACGTTTTACGACCCTAAAACTGCAACCAAAGAATTGGTAGATGAAGTTTACGGAATTGTAAACAACCGGATGAAAGCTTTAAAAATTATTTCTCTCGCAAAAAGCGCCATCAGAAATAATTTGGGCGAAGAACTCAATCAAATTAAACAACCTACGTTATTAATCTGGGGAAACAATGATACGATTACCCCACCGTTTGTTGGCAAAGAGTTTCAGCGGATGATACCCGGAAGTGAATTGCATTTAATTGATAAATGCGGCCATGCGCCAATGATGGAAGTGCCGGATGAATTTAATAAAATACTGCACGGTTTTTTAAAAAAGCTTAACGAACCGGCAGCCGTAGCCTGATTTATTTCGTATATACTTTAAACACCTGTTCCTTTGGTACTTAACAAAGAAATTATATCTGATGCAATACCTTCGCTGAACCTCACTGACACTGTTTTTCAGGCGCTTGATTTGATGGCCGATTTTCATATTTCCCACCTTCCCGTGGTTGCAGAAGATAAACTGGCAGGATTAATAAATGAAGATGATTTGCTGAATGTTTCCGGTGAAGATTTATTATCAACCATGGAAAATTATTTTTCCAAAATAAACGTGCAGGCAAACGGGCATTTTATAGAAGCTGTTCAGCGCATTAATGAATTTAGCCTCACCGTTGTTCCCGTTGTTGATAATGAATCTGGTTATGTCGGTTCAATTTCTGCCATTGATTTATTAAAGCAGCTGGGCAAATTTATCGGCGCGAATGATCCGGGCGGCATTATTGTTTTAGAAATGGAAAAGGTAAATTTTTCTTTTTCAGAAATCAGTAAACTAGTTGAAACGAATGATGCGCAGATAACGCAACTCAATACTTTTTCTGATATTCAATCTGGTTTTTTTTATGTTACTTTAAAAATAAACAAGTTTGAAATTGCTGATATTATTGCCACTTTTCAACGCTACGATTACATCGTTAAATATTATTTCGGCGAAGAATTATACCAAAATGAATTGCGCGATAATTACGATCATCTCATGAATTATCTTGGCATTTAATTTCAATTCCGGCATCATTAATAATTGTACAAAACATGCAGCAACAAAATTTTACGGCATGATAATAAATGACCGGAAATATGTTGTATTAATACTTGCTGCAATTTTTTTTTATACCAATGTATTTGCACAATTACCACAGCTTAACGACAGTTCTATTCTTTTCGCGCCAAAAAAAATTAATCCACAACCAATAAAAATTCCTGCAAAAATTAACAACGCTTCTTATATAATTGGCGATATTTTTATTAAAGGAAACAAGCACACAAAAAATTATATTATAGAAAGAGAATTGTCTTTTAAAAAAGGCGATTCCATTTCTTTATCTGCATTAATATATGCTTTTGAAAAAGGCCGCGAAAGGCTTATTAATACCCGTTTATTTAATGATGTTGTAATTTACCTGAAAGGCTCGCGCGGTTATGTAATGGATATACAAATTGACGTGAAAGAACGCTGGTATATTTTTCCGCTTCCATACTTTCGGCCGGTTGATAGAAACCTTTCTGTGTGGCAGGAAAACAATTACAGTTTAAGCCGCGTGAATTACGGAATCAAATACACGCAATATAATTTTACCGGAAGAAATGATAATTTGATTGCCTGGTTAATCACCGGATACTCGCGCCAGGTGGAGCTTGCATACGACCAGCCTTATGCAGATAAAACATTAAAGCATGGTTTTGGTTTTTCTTTTATTTACGCTGCGCAAAAACAAATTGATGCCTTAACAACAAACAACCAGCAATATTTTATTAAAGCAGATACGATAAATTATGCCGGAAAATATTTGAGCAAACAATATTCTCTTTCACTAAGATATTATTATCGCCCTGCATTAAAAACAAAACATTTGTTTCGCTTTGGCCTTAATAAATTTTCTATTGATAGTGCGCTTACAGTTTATAATCCTGATTATTTTAATAACAATAAAAGAAAAGTTTTTTATCCTGAAATTTCATACGTGGTCAATTATACGGATGTTGATTATGTTCCTTATCCGCTAAAAGGAATTACGATTGAAGCCGGCCTTTTACGAAGAGGTATTAACAGCGATATGAATTTGTGGCAGGCATATTTTAAAAATTCATCAAGCTGGCCGATTGCACATAAATTATATTTTACCACGCAAAACTGGAGCTTAATAAAGTTGCCTTTTAAACAACCTTTTTACAACCAGCCATTAATGGGTTATGGCGATTTTTATTTGCGCGGGCTTGATAAATATGTTGTTGATGGCGTTGCTGCAATAATGGTGCACAATACATTTATGCGCGAGATTTGTAATTTCAGTATTCCGTTTTTACATGCAGCTTCGCATGATCGTATTCCGTTCCGCGTTTATGCAACTGCATTTACTGATGAAGGGTATACTTATAATAAATTCGACACAAATAATTCTTTGCAAAACCGTTTTTTATATACCGGCGGATTTGGTGTTGATGTAATAAGCTTTTATGATTTTACTTTTAAGCTGGATTACAGCTTTAACCAATTAGGACAAAAGGGACTATTTTTGCGCATCGGAAATGAATTTTAATTTTTATTAATAAAAATTTTCCGCGTTTTTTTGGTTGAATAATTTTTGAAAATGGATGGAACAAAATAAAAATCATACCATTTAAAAAATAAATATTACAGGATGAAAGTTGCTATATACAGCCGTATTATAGATTACGAACAGCGCAATGAAATTCAGCATTTGTTTGATGAATTAATACGCCAGCATATTGAGCCTGTAATCCATCTTCCCTTTCTTGAAAAAATTCAATCGATATTTTTATTGCCTTCAAATATTTCAAGTTTTACAGAGCCGGAAGAATTGGATGAAACAATAGAATTTATTATCAGCCTTGGCGGCGACGGAACTTTATTAGATACAGTTGCATTAGTGCGTGATAAAAATATTCCTGTAATGGGCATTAATTTTGGCAGGCTGGGTTTTTTGGCGAGCATCGGCAAAGAAGAAGTTGCGCTTGCTGTAAGTGCGCTGGTTAACCGCACTTTTGTAATCGATAAACGTTCGCTCATTCATCTTGATGCAAATAAGCCTTTGTTTGGCAAAGCGCCTTATGGTTTAAATGAATTTGCCATTCATAAAACCGATACTTCGCCAATGATAAAAATTCACACGTATCTTAATGGTGAATTTTTAAATACGTATTGGGCAGATGGATTAATCGTGTCGACGCCAACAGGCTCTACAGGTTATTCACTGAGTTGTGGCGGCCCGGTTGTTTTTGCGGATTCTGCAAGTTTTGTTATAACGCCTGTTGCGCCGCATAATTTAAATGTTCGGCCAATTGTGGTACCAGACAGCAGTATTATTTCTTTTGAAATTGAAGGCCGGGCAGATAATTTTATCTGCGCGCTGGACTCGAGAAAAGAAATTGTAGATAAAACTGTTCAGGTTGCTGTGAGGCGTGAAGAATTTACAATAAGTTTGGTCCGTTTGAACGAAAGTAATTTTTTAAAAACATTGAGAAATAAACTTTCGTGGGGGTTAGATACAAGAAATTAATCCACAAACAAAAGAAAAAACAATTAAATACGTTACCAAAACCACAATCTTATACAAGAGTATGAAGAAATTAATAATAGCAGCAATTATAACTTTTTTTATTACCGGAAATATATCGGCGCAATACCACACCGTTCTTGATCAAATTGTGCAGGAAGGCGAAGTGGGCGTTTCATTGGGCGCGGCACATTATTTTGGAGATCTTAATCCAAAACTCCGGCTTAACCGGCCAAAAATTGCCGCAGGTTTATTTTTCAGAAAACAGTTTGGAGAATATGTTGCGTTGCGCATCAGCGGCCATTATGCCCAACTTGGTTACTCGGATATTTATAATGGGTATAATGAATTCATGCACACCAGGAACCTAAGTTTTTCAACCAACATCTGGGAACTTGCAGCGCAAGGGGATTTTAATTTTTTCAAATTTGTTCCAGGAGATGTTTACCACAATTTTACGCCGTATATAACTTTTGGTATCGGCACTTTTAATTATGATCCATATGCTTATTACCAGGGACAAAAAGTTTTTTTACGTCCGTTGGGTACAGAAGGCCAGGGTTCTGCAGCTTATCCCGGCAGAAAACCTTATGGAAGTATGGCGCTTTGTTTCCCTGTAGGAATGGGCGTTAAATACAATCTTAATAGCCGCATGAATGTTGGTTTTGAAGTTGTGTACCGTTTTACAAACACCGATTATATTGACGATGTAAGTACAACTTATGCCGGCGCTGCAGCTTTTCCTGCATTGCCAAATGGTAAAGCTTCACTTGCCGGAACTTTGCAGGATCGCTCTTTCGTTTATGGAACACCAATCGGAATTGCAGGCCGCCAGCGCGGTTATTCCAACCAAAAAGACAGTTATGTAATGGCCGAAGTAATGGTTTCTTTTAACCTCACATCGTACAGGTGCCCGAGCGCTAAATAAATTCTTATTAATAAGTTGATAATTTATAATCACCTTAATGGGTAATTATTTTTATAATCTTAAAAAAACAGATTATTAATAGCCATATTAATAACTGCATTATTAATAAAATGGGTTTTCCGGAATTTATTCTTCTTCTAAAAAACCAAATTTCCTATTCCTCATTACTAAATGCGCTGCCTTCGGAAAAAAAATTTAAATTCGCAATCCGAATTAGCAAGTATGGAGTCGCTGAAAGATAAAATTGATGCCACAAGATTGCCGCGCCACATCGCCATTATTATGGATGGCAACGGTCGTTGGGCTACCGAAAAAGGGCAGGACAGGTTGTATGGCCATTTTCATGGCGTGGAAAGTGTGCGTGATATTGTGGAAGGCTGCGCCGAATTGGGCATCGAATATTTAACGCTTTATGCTTTTTCAACCGAAAACTGGGACAGGCCTGAATATGAAGTAACGGGATTAATGGAGTTGCTGGTTGAAACCATCCGCAATGAAGTGGAAACGCTTAATAAAAATAATATAAGGCTGCACGTTATTGGCAACATGAATATGCTGCCTGAATATGCAAAAATCGCATTGAATGAAGCGCTGGAATTGACAAGTAAAAATACAGGCCTCAATTTAATAATGGCCTTAAGCTACAGCAGCAGGTGGGAAATGGTAGAAGCCGTGAAAAGTATAGCGGCAGATATTAAAAAAGGTTCGCTGGATCCCGAAACAATAACCCAGGAAACTTTACAACGCTATTTGAGTACAAGCAATTTTCCTGATCCGGAATTGATGATAAGAACAAGCGGAGAATACCGGATTAGTAATTTTTTATTATATCAATTGGCTTATGCAGAATTGTATTTTACAAACGTGCGTTGGCCCGATTTCAGAAAAGAAAATTTATATGAAGCAATTCTCAATTTTCAGGGCAGGGAACGGCGTTTTGGAAAAACAGGAGCGCAACTGCAAGGCCAAAAGCTTCCTGAAAAGGAAAATACATTATAATTATAGCGTATTAATCGCTTTTTATGCCACTTTTTAACAAACACTTTTCATAAATCCCCTTAATTTGCCGCTTTAAAAAACCGACTGGATGCAACGAAGATTACTGATTTGTGTTTTTTTACCAATTTTCTGCTTATTACTGATTACAAAAACTGCTAATGCTCAGGACGTTACTGATACTTCGCATCCGTTATCTGTTGATCCTGATTTGCTGGCGTTACAAAATGCAAAATCTCCCAAAGAATACATTATTGCAGGCATAAAAATATCCGGTACAAAATACCTGGATGAAGCTTTATTAACATCTATTTCCGGCCTTACCATTGGTGATAAAGTAACCATTCCAGGCGGTGATAATTTTAGCAAAGCCATTACCAATTTATGGAAGCAAAATTTGTTTACCAATATTGCTATTTACATAACTAAGTTAACCGGTAATGATATTTATTTAGAAATAAATGTAACCGAAAGGCCGCGCCTTGTAAGTTTTAATTTTAAAGGTGTTACAAAATCAGAATCTGATGATTTGCAGCCGAAAACCGGGCTTGTAAAAGGCCGCGCCGTTACAGAAAGTATGAAGCAATCTGCTGTGGAAGCTATTAAAAAATTTTTCGGTGAAAAAGGCTACCAGAGTGTAGTTGTAAAAATTTCTGAATTAAAAGATCCTTCCTCTGCCAACTCTGAAATACTCACTTTTAATGTTGATAAAGGAAACAAAGTTCACATTAACCAGATTAACTTTTTCGGCAACGTTGCTATATCAGAATCAAAACTTAAAAAGGAATTAAAAGATACCAAAGAACTCAGCCATATCACACTTTTTCCTGCAGAAAATAAAAGCGTTTACGGCGTAAAAAAGCCAATCACTTTAAAAGAATACATTAATAGCTGGGGCTTTCTTTATTTTACGGAATCGAAAGAATTTTTGGATCCATATTTCAGGTTTAAATTGTTCAGCGGCTCAAAATTTAATGTAAAAAAATATACAGAAGATAAAGAACACGTGCTCGCTTATTATAATTCATTAGGCTACCGCGATGCAGGAATTCTTGCAGATACGCAGTATTATGACAATAAAGGCCAGATGAATATTGATATTAAAGTAGAAGAAGGCCATAAATATTATTTCGGAAATATCAGTTGGAAAGGCAATACAAAATACCCGGATTCTATTTTAAATATATTAATGGGAATCAGGAAAGGCGATGTGTATAATTTAGAACTTATTAATAAAAAACTTGGAAAAGGCGCGCCGGAAGGTGGAGATGTAAGCAGCCTTTATCAGGATGATGGTTATCTTTTTTTCAGGATAGATCCTGTGGAAACAAAAGTGTATAATGACACGATTGATTTTGAAATGCGCATGACTGAAGGCCCGCAGGCAACCATTAAAAACGTAACCATTACCGGTAATGAAAAAACGAAGGAATATGTTATCCGTCGCGAATTGCGTACGATTCCGGGAGATAAATTTAGCCGTGATTTGTTGGTGCGTTCACAAAGAGAAATCGTTAATCTCGGGTTTTTTAACCAGGAAAAAGTGGTCCCAACACCAGTTCCAAACCAGGAAGATGGAACGGTGGATATCAACTGGAGCGTGGAAGAAAAATCTGCAGATCAGTTGGAACTTTCCGCAGGATGGGGCGGTGGCATTGGCGTAACAGGAACACTGGGCGTATCATTCAATAACTTTTCTATTAAAAATATCTGGAAAAAATCAGCCTGGGATCCTTTACCAACGGGCGACGGGCAAAAATTGAGTTTGCGCGTTCAATCAAATGGTAAAGCTTATCAATCTTATAATGCATCATTTACAGAGCCTTGGCTTGGTGGCAAAAAAAGAAATTCTTTTACAGTTAGCTTATATAAAAGTGTATTTAGAACCGGTGGTTATAGCAGTGCAAGCCACACGTATAAATTCAGTGATACAAACTCTTTAAAAAACGTGGGTATTACTGTTGCGCTCGGCAAACGTTTATCATGGCCGGATGATTATTTCAACCTTACTTATTCAGTTAATTTGGTTGAATATGATTTGACAAATTATTCACTATTTACAACCAATTTCCGAAACGGGCATTCTACCAATTTCAGTTTCAAAATTGCGCTAAGCAGGTATTCGCTTGATCAGCCCATTTATCCAAGAAGTGGTAATAATTTCTTATTAAGCGTTCAGTTCACGCCGCCTTATTCGTTGTTTAATCGAAACATAACGCCATCGCAAAGTTATCAGCAGCCGGAATACCACAAATGGAGATTTACGGACGAATGGTACATTCCAATTGGTAAACCATTAGGTGCAGATAAAAGCCACCAGTTTGTGTTGAAGGCTTCTATTAAATATGGATTTTTGGGCCGTTATAATAGCGATCTTGATTTTTCTCCTTTCGAACGTTTTCAAATTGGAGATGCGGGTTTAACGAACAACTTTGGCTTGCTGGGTTATGATATTATTTCGCAAAGAGGTTACCCTGTTTACACCAATTCAGATCCGAAAGTAAATCCTGATCAGCAAGGTTCATCATCATTTGCAACCATCTTTAATAAATATACTTTGGAGTTGCGCTACCCGTTTGTTACCAGCCCGAGCAGCACCATTTATGGGGAAACGTTTTTTGAAGCAGCGAACGGTTGGGGTTTTGGAACCGTTAATGGTTATACCAATTATAACCCTTTCCAGTTGCGTAAAGATGTGGGCGTTGGTTTACGGTTTTTCCTTCCAATGTTTGGTTTGCTTGGCTTCGATTATGGTATTGGCCTGGATCGATTACAAAATGGCGGTTCGCTTAAAGGCGCTTCAAGGTTTACATTTATGTTAGGTTTTGAACCGGAATAATCCTTAAATTTCATACCTGATTGTTTTAAAATTATTAATGATTATGAAAAAAATACTCCTGGTTGCATCCTTTTTCATATTTGCAATAGCTGCAAATGCGCAGCGCTATGCAATTGTCGATACAAAATTTATTCTTGATAAAATTCCAGAATACCAGGACGCACAAAAAAAGATTGATCAGATTAGTGAACAATGGCAAAAAGAAATTGACGACAAACAATCTGTGCTTGATAAAATGTATAAAGATTACGAAGCTGAACAAGTGATGCTAAGCGATGATTTAAAAAAGAAACGCGAAGACGAATTGTTTAATAAAGAAAAAGAAGTGCGCGACCTGCAAAGAAAACGCTTTGGTTTTGAAGGCGATTTGTTTAAAAAAAGACAAGAGCTTGTGAAACCTGTGCAGGACAAGGTATACAACGCGATTCAAAAAATTGCCGTTAACAGAATGTATGACTTTATTTTGGATAAAAGTGAAGGAATTACTGTTATATTTGCCGACCCAAAGCTGGATAAAAGCGACGATGTTCTTAGAGAATTGGGAATTAAATAGGTCTCATTAATCAATTTAAAAAATAAAAAACAAAGCATTCGAAAAGGTCTTGCACTTTTCATGCGACAATTAAAACACAAATATTTAAAAAAATGAAAAAGATTGTTACAATTGTAGTGGTGGCTTTAAGTCTTGTTTTTGTGGCATCAAGCCAAACAAAGGCTCAGTCAAAAATTGGTTATATTAGTATTAATGAGCTAATTGCCAGCATGCCGGAAGCTAAAAAAGCAGATTCTTCTTTGCAGGAATTTCAGGCAGCTTTAGCACAGAATTTTGATGATATGAAAAGAGAATTTAACGAACAGGACAGTTTGCTCACAACAAAAGATACAGCGAAATACACAAAAGCACAGCTTGAAATAAAAAGAAAAAATATTGGCGAACAATATTTGAAATTGCAAGGATACACACAACAGGCACAACAACAAATGCAACAAAAACAACAAGACCTTGTTGCACCTATTCAGAAAAAAGCGGTTGATGCAGTACAGACAGTTGCTAAAGAAAGCGGCTACACTTATGTATTTGCAAAAGATGCTTTATTAACTTATCCGCCAGCAGACGATTTGCTGCCATTGGTTAAAAAGAAATTGAACATAAAATAATCAATTGTTATAAATTATTAATGAGCCGGGTTTTTATAACCCGGCTTTTTTATTTTTGCATATGCCATCATTCCAACCAATTGGTGTTTTTGATTCCGGCTACGGCGGATTAACGGTTTTAAAAGAAATAGTTGCAAAACTGCCGCAGCATGATTTTATTTATCTCGGCGACAATGCGCGTGCACCTTATGGAACAAGATCATTCGAAAGCGTTTATAAATACACGCTGGAATGTGTAGAATGGTTCTTTAAAATGGGTTGCCCGTTGGTGGTGCTTGCATGCAATACGGCATCTGCAAAAGCATTGCGCACCATTCAGCAAAATGATTTGCCACGCATTAATCCCGCCAACCGCGTGCTTGGTGTTATTCGCCCGACATCAGAAATTATTGGTACTTTTTCACAAACAAACCAGGTTGGTATTCTTGCAACAAAAGGTACCGTTCAATCCAACTCTTACCCGATAGAAATAGACAAATTTTTTCCTTCTGTAAATGTTTTTCAGCAAGCTTGCCCGATGTGGGTTCCATTAATAGAAAACAACGAACACAACAATGCCGGAGCTGATTATTTTGTGCATGAATACATTGAAAAACTACTACAGCAATCTGCAGACATTGACACTATTTTACTCGCTTGCACGCATTATCCATTAATAAAAAATAAAATAGCCGAACAAATTCCATCAACGATAAAAATAATTTCGCAGGGAGAAATTGTTGCTGAAAGTTTGGTTGATTATTTACACCGCCATCCTGAAATAGAAAACCGGTGCAGCAAAAATGGAGAATTGATTTTTTACACCACAGATTCTACCAAAGATTTTGACAACAAAGCTTCCATTTTTTATGGTAAAAATGTTCAGTCAAAACATCTTGCTTTGTGATTTATTAATAGAATTTTTCTTAAAAAAATCTTGCAGAATACATCAGATTTTTAATATAGCAATCATGACAAAACATTCAAGGTTAAAAAATTCGAATTTTTAAAATTTTCTATTTAACCTTATAAAATCTGAAATTATTCAGCTACCTTTGCCGACCTTTCACAACTGGCGGGTATGGTGGCCTGCGGTAATGATTGAAAAGCGTACTTGTTTTCTCAACAAGTTGCATATTTTTAAACCGGTTTAGTAAAGTAAAATTTTAAAAATGAAACGTACATTTCAACCACATACACGCCGCAGAAAATCTGTACATGGTTTTCGCAAACGTATGCAAACCGCTAATGGCCGCAAAGTATTGGCCAGCCGCCGTAAAAAAGGCCGTCATAAATTATCTGTCTCTGACGAATCTAAACTGAAATAAAAACCTGCACATTCCGCAAAATGCGGAATAAGTTTTATTAATAAATCTTTTTGCAGGGATTATAATATTTTTATAGCTCCGGTTTTTCCGGGGCTATTTTTTTTAAATTGAATTTATCATCAGCAAGCAATTTACTTTAGGAAAAGATGAACGTTTAAAAAGCCGCAAGCTTATTGAACAATTATTTCGTGAAGGAAAAAATTTTTCTGCATTTCCTTTCAAAGTATTTTTTGTGTGCGGTGAAAAAATATTAAGAACAGAATCATTATTATTTAATGTGCAATTTGGTGTTGGTGTTGGCACAAAAAATTTTAAAAAAGCTGTTAATAGAAACCGCATCAAAAGATTAATGCGTGAATCGTACCGTTTGCAAAAAGAAATTTTATATAATAAAATGAAAGAAAAAAATCAGCAGCTTGCTGTATTTTTTATTTACACCGGTAAAGAATTGCCTGAGTACAAAACCGTGCATGAAAAGATCGGAGTAATTTTGCAACGATTAATAAAAAAAATCAATTAAGATTATTAATCAATAATTTTCTTTTTAAAATCATTAATGAAATCTTTTTTAAAAATATTGAGCCTGCCTTTTATTTTATTAATAAAAATATACCAGCGCATAATTTCTCCATTGCTTGGCCCTAAATGCCGCTTCACGCCAACATGTTCGCAATATGGAGTGGAAGCATTAAAAAAGTATGGAATTTTCAAAGGCACATGGCTTACTATAAAAAGAATTGCACGTTGCCATCCTTGGGGCGGCCATGGATATGATCCTGTGCCATAGCGAAGTTCAAGGACAAGGTTCAAGATACAAGGAACAAGATACAAGGTTCAAGATACAAGGAACAAGATACAAGGTTCAAGATACAAGGAACAAGATACAAGGTTCAAGATACAAAGTTCAAGATACAAGGAACAAGATTTAAGGTTCATGTAAAAAGGATTAATATACAAGATTAACCTTGTGCCTTTTAAAAACCTATTTTCCTATCACTGAAAGCTTCGCTATAGTTTCCCGCACTTCGTTGTTTGTATAAAATTTATATACTTCGGGAATATTGCTTGCATCAAACCCTGATGGAATAGTTACATACGGCCCGAAAATTTTTGCATTAATATTGTCCGTTACTTTTCCAATTTTTCCTGAAGGAATAAAATAATTTTTGTTGGCCGCACTTACATTTTGCCCGGCAATTAATTGCTGTAAACTGTCAACTGCTTTTGCCAATAATTCTGGTGTGTATTTTACTTTTCCATTATCTGCACCAATGTGCTGGTAACTTCCAACAACGGTATCTTTTTGCAAATTGGCAATAAACAAACCTTCGCCAGTTGCTTCAATTGTATATTTTCCGGAAGGGCTTTGCACATTAATAGTTACAGGCCCGCTGCCGCTAAAATCAAGTTCCTGTTCATTATGTGTTGTGCCTTCAGAAATGGTGATATTTTTTTGTGTTCCATCAAGCAATATTTTACTGCTTGCATAAACCAATATTTTTTTGTGCCCGCATGATGTTAATACTGCAATAATGATTAATGAAAATATAAACTGAAGTTTTCTCATACCTGTAGTTTTTAAAAAATGAATCCCGGTAAAAAATACCGGGATTGCAAGTAACTGATTTTTTTTTGAAATTTATTTATTTCGCAGCAGCTTCATAGCGTTCTGCAACTTTCGGCCAATTAACAACATTCCAAAATGCTGTAAGATATTCGGGCCTGCGGTTTTGATATTTTAAATAATACGCGTGTTCCCAAACATCAATGCCTAATAATGGCGTGCCTTTTACTTCTGCAACATCCATTAATGGATTGTCCTGGTTTGGTGTTGATGAAACTTCTAGCTTGCCATCTTTTATTAATAACCAGGCCCAGCCACTTCCAAAACGCGTGGTTCCTGCTGCATTCATTTTTTCTTTAAATGCATCAAAAGATCCAAATGAATTATCAATGTCTGTTGCCAAATTTCCGGTTGGTGCGCCGCCAGCTTTCGGGGCTAAACTTTCCCAAAAGAAATTGTGGTTCCAATGTCCGCCGCCATTGTTGCGCACTGCAGGGCTGATTGTTCCTGCATGCTTAACCAATTCTTCCAGCGTTTTACTTTCGTTTGGTGTGCCTGCTACTGCTTTATTCAGATTGTCAACATACGCCTGGTGGTGTTTGCCGTGGTGTATTTGCATCGTTGTTGTGTCGATATGCGGTTCCAGTGCATCGTGTGCGTAAGGAAGCGCAGGTAATGTAAATGCCATAGTTTTTATTTTTTAAAATGTTACTAAACGATTTTTATAAAAATGAAATCGTTTTCTAAAGGATAACAAATTTACGTGCGATATATTAATTACTCAAAAGAAATGCCGTGTTGTTGGTTGATAGATTAGCCATTAGCTGTTAGCTTTTGGCTATTAGCAAGGCTAAAGTTGTTAACTGTTGGCTTGGCTAATAGCTAACAGCAAACAGCCATTAATGATGAACATAGAACAAAATGTACAAGAGTGCGACGCCAATGAAGTTGAATTGAATACTATTGCCGGGTACAAAAATTTTTTATGTAAAAAGAAAATGATGTTCCATTTTATAAAATGGTTTTAAGTAACTTTCTGCTGAATAATTTTTTATTAATAAAATTGAAATGATGTATAAAAAAATAATGATGGTTTGTTTTGTTGCAAGTGCATTAATGCTTGCTGCGTTTTTTGTGCCTGCAAAAATTATTAATAAAAACGGCGATAATGAATTGACTGCGCAGGAAAAAAAAGATGGCTGGAAATTATTGTTTGATGGAAAAACAACGGACAGTTGGCGCACTTTTAAAAACCTTCCAGACGATAGTTGGAAAGTTATTAATGGTGAATTGTATTGCAAACTGGATAGCGAAGGTGTAACAAAACGATCTGATTTAATTACGAAAGATGAATACGCAAGTTTTGAATTGCAAATCGATTGGAAAGTTGGCAAAGAAGCCAACAGCGGAATTTTATATCATGTAACTGAAACGCATGATGGCACGTATCAAACCGGTCCGGAATATCAATTGATTGATGATGCAATAAGTGATTTGGAACCATGGCAAAAAAGTGGCGCTGATTATGCCATGCACCCGCCATTAAAATTGGCAGCGAAACCAATTGGAGAATATAATCACACAAAAATAATTGTACATGGCGCGCATGTAGAACATTGGTTAAATGGAGAAAAAGTTGCTGACTTTAATGCATGGACGCCTGAATGGCAAAAATTAAAATCAACCGGCAAGTGGAAAGATTATCCTGAATATGGTAATGCAAAATCTGGCTTTATTGCATTGCAGGATCATGGTGGTGGAATTTGGTTTAAGAATATTAAGATTAAGAAATTATGACGGTGAATGGTCAATGGTGAATCGTGAATGAATATAAAAAAGCTCCGCATTTTTTGCGGAGCTTTTTTATTAATGAATTTATTTGGATAGATAATTTATAGCGGAATTAATTCTTCATAAAAACCACCGATGCCAATGTATGTTACGCGCTTGCTGTTTCCATTTAATGTGGCTTCATAAAAACGAACGCCTGCATTTGCAATGCCATTCATAAAACCTGCATAATCAGTTTTGCCTTGCTGGTTATCACGAACCGATTGTATAGTTAATTCGCGATCAAAATTTTTTTTGATTTCACGCGGTTCATTAATCGGTGTGTGCAAATGCAGTGAGCCATTTTCAAGCCTGTATAAAGTTATTCCACTTGGCACATCCACCGTGTATGATAATACACCTGCATCAATTAATTTCTCTGCTATTTCAGGATAATTTTTTGAATCTGAATAAGCTATTTTTATTTCTTCTGCTATTGACATTTTATAATTTTTTGAAATGCAAATATCAGGCTTTTATAAAAAAATTTGAAAACAGTTTATTAATAAAAATTAAAGTTGCGCTGCATTTTTATCAATCGTTTTTTCAACGTTCCAGCTTTTTACGGCTTCTGATTTTAATGTGATTTTTTGATCTGCATTTTCTATTGTTGCATAAAAAGATGAATGGCCGTTTGTAACTGCTTCATACAAATCAGAAATCCAATAACCATTGTAATTATTTTTTAATTCACCTAAAAGCATTACTGGTAAATTATCAGAAGATATATTATGCATAACCAAATTCAGTTGCCCATCCTGCGAATAATAAGCATGCAAAATTTGATTGTTCCATGTAAAACTTGCAATGCTTTGTGCATCTTTATTTATCCAGTTTACATTTTGTGCATTGGTAAATTCTTTATTAAATGAATTTGAAATTTCAGCTGATAAGGGTGTTCCTTCATTTGCAAATGCGGCGCTGAAAGCGGTTGCAATAAAAATTGCGGCGGTGATGATTGTCTGTTTCATGATTTTATTTTTTTAAAATTGTTCATTAATAATTGGTTTGACAATACAAAAGTATTTCGCTGAAATACGTTGTGCAAGCCAATATTGATTGGCGGATGAAAGTGTTAAAGGATGTTAATGAAATTTTTAATTGATAGCAGAAAAAAAAGTTTTCATCTCATTAATATGCAATTTGGATGAGATGCTTTATAAATCCTTTCGGATGAATGGTAAAATTTTATGGGTGAATCAATTCGTTTTATCTTTTTGATAAAAAAAATTCTTTAATCAACATCGCACATTCGTCTTCTAAAATGCCTCTTGTCAATTCTGTTTTTGGATGAAAAGGCCAAGGCCCGATTCCCGCACTTTCAATGGCAGGAACAGGAATAACATATTTGCAATAACCATTTTTTACATCAGAAGCGCCAAAAACCACACGGCTTATTTTGCTCCAGAATAGCGCGCCGGCGCACATTAAGCATGGTTCAAGCGTAATATAAATAGTTGCGTTTGGTAAATATTTGCTTCCCAAAAAATTGAATGCAGATGTAAGCGCAATAATTTCTGCATGCGCAGTTGGATCATTCAAACGCTCCACCTGGTTGTGCCCGCGCGAAATAATTTTATCATCAAGCACAACCAAAGCGCCGATGGGAACTTCGCCATCATCATACGCTTTGCGCGCTTCCTTCAGTGCAAGCATCATATAATATTCGTCGGTCATCATTTACTAATATATTAAACGAAGAAAAAATCCGTATTCAAATTTCTTCTAAATACTTTCAACTGAAAATTTTATTTGAATATTGATGTATTAATAAAACTGCTGTTAATTTTAAACGTACATTAATAAATGTATTTGCAAATAAAATACCAAAATGACTATTAATAAGCCAAAGCGCGCATTAATACTATTATTATTGCTGGTTGCATGTTCATTTATTTACTTTGAAATAATAAATATAAATTCACAACACATGACTGGTAAACAAAAAATAGCCAAAGCAATTTATCCTGCATTAATGGCCATCACCAAATTATTTGGTGGTAAAGAAAAATCAAACCCCAATGCAATTGCGCCGCCTGTTTCTTTTTATAATTTGCAAACAATTGCAAACGATGGAAAGCAAATGAGTTTCGAAAATTTAAAAGGAAAAAAAATATTAATTGTGAACACCGCTTCTGATTGTGGTTATACTGCGCAATACGATGACTTGCAAAAATTACATGAACAATACAAAGACAAATTGATCATCATTGGCTTTCCTGCAAATGATTTTAAAGAACAGGAAAAAGGAACAGATGAAGACATTGCACAATTTTGCAAAATAAATTATGGAGTTACTTTTCCGCTCGCGAAAAAAAGCAGTGTAATAAAATCTGCCGAACAAAATAATGTGTTTGAATGGCTGAGCAATAAAAATAAAAATGGCTGGAACGACCAACAACCAACATGGAATTTTTCTAAATATTTAATAAATGAAAATGGTGTATTAATGAATTATTTTGATCCATCTATTTCCCCGTTAAGCAAAGATGTTACTGAAGCTATTGCGAAATAATTTTTATTATCTTTCCTGAAATTATTTCCGCATGTTTACCAAAACCGACATTGAGAAATATTTTCTTACAGAAAAAAATGCAGGCCTTATTTTTTTGATTGTTGGAATTATCGCTTTATTAATAGCCGCAGGTTTTTTCTTTTTCTGGAAAACAAATTTTGCAAAAGGCGCAGCAATTCCTTTATTAATATTTGGTTTGGTGCAAGCTGTTGCTGGTTTTGCAGTTTATAAAAACAGCGATAACCAACGCATTGATATGGTCTATTCATTCGACATGAATCCTTCCAAATTGAGAAATGAAGAATTGCCAAGAATGAAAATGGTGAACAGGAGTTTTGTTATTTATAAATGGATAGAAATTGCATTAATAATTACAGCAATTGTGTTGATTGTTTTGTACAGAAACAATGAAGAAAAAGTTTTTTTATTTGGATTTGCAATTACATTATTAATACAAAGTGCATTAATGTTTAGCGCAGATTTTGTTGCTGCAAAAAGAGCAAGCATTTATATGCAGCAATTGGAAACATTAATAAAGAAATGATTTGCGGCTTAAAAATATTTTAATTAAACCGGGCATTTCTCGTGATAGTTGATTAATTCAATCGGCGTTTTTTCGAATTCAAATCCATCATACGCAACGGCAACTTCATCGAGCACTGCATTAATTTCTTCTGGCGTTTTAAGCGTTACTAATTTGTTGCGGTATTCTTTGATGTTTGGCAAACCTTTCAAATAGTTTGCATAATGCCTGCGCATTTCATTTATACCAACAATCATTCCTTTCCACTCAACAGATTTATGTAAATGTTTTCTGCAAATCGCAATGCGATCTTCAATGGTTGGCGAAGGCAAATGTTCGCCTGTTTTTAAGAAATGTTTTATCTCATTAAAAATCCACGGATAGCCAATTGCCGCGCGGCCAATCATGATTCCATCAATGCCATAACGGTTTTTATATTCCAAAGCTTTTTCAGGGCTGTCAATATCTCCATTCCCGAAAATTGGGATTTTTATGCGCGGGTTATTTTTCACTTTGCCAATTAATGTCCAGTCTGCTTCGCCTTTATACATTTGCGTGCGCGTGCGGCCATGGATTGCTAATGCTTTAATACCCGCGTCCTGCAAGCGTTCTGCCACTTCTTCAATATTTCTTGTATTATCATCCCAACCCAATCTTGTTTTTACAGTAACAGGAAGTGAAGTTGATTTAACAACTGCAGAAGTTAAGCGAACCATCAAATCAATATCTTTTAAAACACCGGCGCCGGCGCCTTTTAATGCCACTTTTTTTACCGGGCATCCAAAATTTATATCCAGCAAATCAGGATTTGTTACCTCAACAATTTTTGCTGCGAGCGAAAGGCTTTCTTCATCACCACCAAAAATTTGTATTCCAACAGGGCGTTCATAATCGAAGATGTCAAGCTTCTGTCGGCTCTTGATTGCATCGCGTATTAATCCTTCCGAAGAAATAAATTCTGTGTACATTAAATCCGCGCCATTATCCTTACAAACCGCGCGAAACGGCGGATCGCTCACATCTTCCATTGGCGCAAGCAACAATGGAAAATCAGGTAATTTTATTTTGTCTATGTAAACTGGCATGTGTTTATTTTATTAATAAGTAAAAAGTAAAAAAGAAAAATTAAAAAGAATACGGTTGAACTTTAATCGCAATTATTTTTCTACTTTTTAATTTTTACTTTTTGTTTTGAATGGATAATACAATCAATATCTATCTTGTATCTTGCAACCCTTATCCACGCTGTTTTGCAGCGCGTGCAAATTTACAAACTAATCGTTGAAACAAATAATGAGAAGCTATTTACGTGTTCAATCTCCATGGTCGCAACTGGCTTTATTTTTTTTATTATTGGCTGGCGCTCTTTTTTTTACATCATTAATTGGCGCAGGCATTTTATTAATAAAAGGCGTGCCTGTTGACAGCGTTAAAAACCTGGATTTTAATAATGTGCAAATTGTAAATCTTTTAAAACTAATTCAAGGCATTTCTACAGTAACGCTTTTTTTAATTCCGGGATTAATATTTGCCTTTATAATTTTTAATTACAACCAATTTTATTTTTTTGGTTTTCGTAAATCTGAAAAAAATAATTTTTATATTCTTGGGATATTGATTGTTGTATTTTCTGTTCCATTTACAAGTTGGTTGGGAGAAATAAACCAGCGCATTCCATTGGCAAAATGGATGATTGATTCAGAAAAAGATTTAGGCAAGCAAATGGATGCATTTTTAAAAGTGCGATCAACGGCTGACATTTTTATCAACTTATTTGTCGTTGCATTGCTGCCCGCAATATGTGAAGAAGTGTTGTTCCGCGGATGTTTGCAGCGCATCATGATTTATCTTTTTAAAAATGCGTGGGTTGGCATTATTATCACTGCAATTTTATTTTCTGCATTTCATATGCAGTTCGAAGGTTTTTTGCCAAGAATGTTTCTCGGCATTTTGCTTGGCGCATTATTTTGGTACAGCGGAAGTTTGTGGGTGAATATTGTTGCACATTTTTTTATTAATGGCTCGCAGGTTATTGCTGTAGTTTATTTTCCAAAGCTGGCTGACGAAAATCCAAACGTTCCAATTTATCTTGTAATATTAAGCGCGTTACTTGTAGCTGGTTTATTTATTATTATAAAAAAACAATCAACAGCAACATATGCGAAGGTGTATGATTTTGAAAAAGTAAATGAACGCAACGAATTTATCGCGTAAACAATCTTTCAATAAATTTCTTCATTAATAAACCAGGTTGATTTTTTAATTTTACGCATGGCCCTTAATAAAGCTGTTTTTAAAACGCGCGCACTTTCTGCATTAATATTTGTGGCTGTCATGCTGGTTGGTTTGCTCTGGAATTTCTGGAGTTTTTTTATTTTGTTTTCTATCATTCATTTTGGTTGCTGGGTTGAATATCAAAAAATCATTTCATTAATAGATCCAAAATATTTATCCATTAATAAATTTCATAAATATGGAATAATGATTTTGGGCTGGAGCATTATGCTTTTATTTACAAACAGCAATTATAAAATCGAAGATATTTCATTGCATCAAATTGGTTTTTGGATTGGTTTGATTTCACTCATATTATTATTAATAAATGAAATCATTTTTATCAAAAATATAAATTTTAAAAACCTTTATTATTCTTTTTTTGGGTTAATTTATATTTCGCTTAGTTGGGCTTTGTTAACTTATCTGCGCAGCAATTATAATTTTGATGACAGCAGTATAGAAATGGGGAAATATATAATTTTATTAATCATTTGTTCCATCTGGATTAATGATACAATGGCTTACATCGTTGGTTCGTTTATTGGTAAAACGCCGCTCACAAAAATTTCCCCAAAAAAAACCTGGGAAGGAACAATTGGTGGAATTATTTTGGCGATTGTTGTAATTGGCGCAATTGGTTTTTTTATTAATAAAGAAAATTGGAATACTGTTTTTACATTTTCAGCCATTGCTGCAATATGCGCTGTGGCAGGCACTTTCGGCGATATATTAGAAAGCAAATTAAAACGCATGGCCAATATAAAAGACAGCGGAAGTATTTTGCCAGGCCACGGCGGATTTTTGGATCGCTTTGATTCTTTATTAATAGCAACACCTTTTGTGTGGCTATTAATAGTGTTGGTATTGAAATAAAAAACTACCAATCACATTGCTTAATTTCGCATTTAATTTATTACAATGACAATTCATAAAGAAGGATATAAAACGCTTGCAATTGGTTTGATAATTTTTGCCGTGATAAATATTTTATCATTCCATTTTATCAGCCCGCATTTGCCATGGTTAAGCTGGATTATTTTTGTAGGAACACTTGGTGTGTTTTTATTTTTGATTTCTTTTTTTCGCGTACCAAACCGGCAACTTACGGTTGATAATAATTCCATCGTTTGCCCTGCAGATGGAAAAGTGGTGGTGATTGAAGAAATCGTTGACGTGGAATATTTTAAAGATAAACGCATCCAGTTGTCTGTTTTTATGAGCCCGGCAAATGTGCATCAAAACAGAAATCCAATTAGCGGCGAAGTGGTGTATAATAAATATCATAAAGGAAAATATTTAGTTGCTTGGCACCCGAAATCATCAACAGAAAATGAACGGCACAGTGTTGTGATAAAAAATAATAAAGGAGAAATTTTGGTAAAACAAATTGCCGGCGCTTTGGCAAAACGTATTGTAAATTATTTAAACGTTGGCCAAAAAGTAGAACAAAGTGCAGAGATGGGTTTTATAAAATTTGGTTCAAGGGTTGATTTGATTTTGCCTGTTGGAACAAAAATAAATGTTGCATTAAATGAAGTGGTGCAAGGCGGCGTAACAGTTTTAGCAACCTGGTAGTTTATTCCGGAAAGAAAGTTTATATTTGAAATATAAAATAACTATATGAAAAAAATATTGGTTTTAGCAACGATGGCTTTTTTGATTTCAGGCGTTTCTTTTGCGCAGGATGGTGGCAAAGACAAAACTAAAAAAACAACTAAGACAAAAGCTTGCGGCAAAGTTTGTTCCAAACATAAAATGGAAGCAAAATCTTAATAAGCTTATTAATAAAATGATTACAAACCTTTCCAAACCGGGAAGGTTTTTTTATTTAAAATATATCCTTCAATTCTATTAATGAATGAACAATGTAAGTTGGTTTTATTAATGGTTTCGTTTGTAAATGATTTACATAAACCTGGTCAATTCCAGCATTCATTGCGCCTTGTATATCCACTTCAATATTGTCACCAAGCATAATGCTTTCTTTTTTTTGCGCGCCGGTTTTTAATAATGCATAATCAAAAATTTCTTTATGCGGTTTCAAACTGTTTGAACCTTCAGAAGTAATTACTTCTTTAAAAAAATTTTCTATTCCTGCATTTTTTAATTTGCTGTGCTGCGTTTTTTCAAAACCATTTGTTATTAAATGAAGCTGGTAATTTTTATTAATTAAATATTCAAGCACTTCAACTGTGTGTGGAAATAATATTTTTCGTGTTGGCAATAAATCTAAAAATTTGTTTCCCATTTCGCGCGCGAATGGTTCGCTGCCAATTTTAAAATCTATTAATGTAAGCCACATTCTTTTCCAGCGCAGCTCATCAACTTTTATAAAACCATTGCGGTAACGTTCCCACAATTTATCGTTGTGAATAATGTAGTTCTTATAAAATTTTTCAAAATCATCCACACCTTTTTTTTCTAAATCCATTGTAATATAAAGTTCCGCCAAAGTTTGCCGGCTGTTGACTTCAAAATCCCAGATTGTATGATCGAGATCGAAAAAAAGATGTTTGTATTTCATTAATGCGAAATTAGAAATACGAAGTGAGAAGTACAAAATAAGAACTGTATGATAAAAGTAAAAAAAGTTCGTACTTCGTATTTCTAATTTTGTATTTATTTATGAATGTAATCATTACCGGCGCATCAAAAGGTTTGGGAAAAGCCATTGCTGAAAAGTTTGCCGCAAATAATCATAATGTATTTATGTGTTCGCGCAATGAAGTGCAATTGTATAAAACGATGGAAGAATTGCAAACAAAATTTCCTTCTGTTGTTATTAAAGCAAAAGCGTTTGATGTAAGTATTAAAGAGCAGGCACAGGCTTTTGGCAAATGGGTGTTGAGTTTAAAATTTCCAGTTGATATTCTTATTAATAATGCCGGAAATTTTTTGCCCGGAAGTGTGCATGAAGAAGAAGATGGAACGTTTGAAAAAATGCTTGCAGCAAATTTATCCAGCGCTTATCATCTTACAAGAACATTATTGCCCGAAATGATGAAGCAGGAAAATCCTGAAAATGCGCGCAAACATATTTTCAATATGTGTTCAACCGCTTCTTTTGAAGCGTACACCAGTGGCGGATCTTACAGCATCAGCAAATTTGCGCTGGCTGGTTTTTCAAAAAATTTGCGGGAAGAAATGAAACCGCATGGTATAAAAGTTACGTCCGTTTTTCCCGGCGCAGTATATACAGATTCGTGGAGTGGAAGTGGCGTTGATCCAAAAAGAATAATGGAAGCAAATGATGTGGCAGACATGATTTATGCAGCATCGCAACTATCGCAACAGGCAACAGTGGAAGACATCATTCTGCGCCCGCAACTGGGGGATTTATAATAAACTTAACTGCCTTTTAACCTTAACAAGCTGAACTTCTGAAGCGATCAATTTTTATATTTGTAAAACAGGAAAGTGAAGTTTGTTATGCATACCAATCGATTTAAAAAATTAATAATTATCGCAACACATTTACACATTAAGATTATTGTTTTACTTACAGCAATTTTTTTAACTGCTTTTGCAAATGCGCAGGTAAAATTTACCACTGTATTAAGCGGCACAGAAGTTGGCCGAAGTGAATATGTGCAGGTAGAATTTATTGTTGAAAATGCGAAACAAATTGATAACCTTACTCCGCCATCTTTTCCAAATTTTAAAATAGTTGAGGGGCCGATACAAACCAGCGGCATGAGTATTATTAATGGAAATACTTCTCAATACAAAGGTATTTCTTACGTACTGCAACCTGTTAAAACCGGCAAATTTACCATTGCAGGCGCAACTGCAAATGTTGATGGAAAACAGATGCATTCAAACACGGTTAATGTTGAAGTGAATGCGTCTGCATCTTCTGCAAACAATAATGCAAAGCCAATGGCGCTGCAACCTGTGTGGCCCGACGAACCAACGGATGCGGCACGCGAATATGTTTTAAAACCAGGAGAAAACATTAATGATAAAATAAGAAAGAATTTATTTGTACGTGCACAGGCAGATAAAACAACTTGTTTTATTGGTGAACCAATTGTGGTAACGTATAAATTATATTCAAGGTTAAGATCAGAATCGCGCGTTACGAAACGCCCGTCGTTAAACGGTTTCAGCGTGTATGATATGACGGATCCCAATGTTGATATTGCATCTGTAGAAACATTAAACGGAAAACAATTTGCTGTGCATATTATCCGCAAAGCACAATTAATTCCTTTGCAAGCCGGCACTGTTGAGCTTGATCCAGCGGAGGTAGAAAACAAAGTTTATTTTTTGCAACAAACAAATGTGGTTCATAAACGCCATAGTTTGCTCGATGAAATTTTTGGCCAATCCGGTGGTGAAGAAGGAACTGAAACCAACCAGGATATTACGCTTGCGAGCCAACCTTTGGCCATTACAATTAAACCTTTGCCGGAGCTAAATAAACCCGCGGATTTTAATGGCGCAGTTGGCCATTTTAGTATTTCATCTTCGCTTGAAAATAAAAAAGTGGCAGTGAATGATGCTGGCACATTAAAAGTTGTTGTTAATGGAAATGGCAACTTGCCTATTGTAAATGCACCGCAAATAAAATGGCCTGATTCCATTGAAGCATATGATGCAACCGCAAAAGAAAATATTAATAAAGCCATTGCGCCGCTCGGCGGATCGAAAACATTTGACTATGTGTTTACGCCGCAAAAGCAAGGCAGCTATACATTACCGGCGATTGACTTTTCTTATTTTGATCCAACAAGTGCTTCTTATAAAACGATACAAACAAAAGATCTTACAGTTGATGTAACTGCTGAATCAAAGAAAAAACAATTTGCAACGGTTTATAAACAAAAAACAAACGGCGCAAAGATTTTTTTAATTCAGCATCTTGAATGGTTTTTTGCAATACTGATTCTTTCTGGCCTCGGCATTTATTTGTGGCGACAAAATACGCGTTTGAAAAAAACGGAAGCGCAAATAAAACCATTAATAAAAGAACCTGTAAAACCTGTTGTTGAAGCAAATATTCCCGCGAAAATACCAGAACCAATTGATCCATTAATACGTGCCAAACGAATGCTTGCGAATGAAGATTATAAAGGTTTTTATAAAGAACTCAACCAGGCTGTGTGGGATACTTTTCGTGATAAATTAAATATTCCTTCCAGCGAGTTGAACAAGCAAAATGTTATGCGTTTATTAAAAGCAAAAGGTTGGGATGATAAAACAATTGCGCTGCTTGAGCAAACGCTTAATGAATGTGAAATGAATTTATACACGCCCGATTATAATGAAACCAACATGCAGCACACATTACAGCATGCAGAAATGGTTATTAAATATGTACGCGACGGAATGTGAAGTTTGTTGTTAAGTATAAGATATAAGCTATGAACTATGGACTATGGACTATGGACTATAAATAAAAATAGGAAACAAATTAAAAAAATCCCGTCAACTGTCATCTGTCATCTGTTAACTACTCACTGTACTTGTATCCAACACTTCTAACGGAATGAAAATATTTCGGATTGCGGCTGTCTTCTTCAAAATATTTTCGAAAGCTTAATATAAAATTATCAATCGTTCTTGTTGTTGGATAAACATTGTAACCCCAAACAGCCTGCAAAATTTTTTCGCGCGTTACCACTTCATTTTTATTTTCGATAAGTAATTTTAAAAGCATTACTTCTTTTTTACTTAATTGAATGTGCTGGCCTTTTTGGGTTGTGGCTTCCTGCGCTTTAAAATCAATTTTATTTTTTCCAAATGAATAAGTATCTCCCAACGAATCTTTGTCCTGTAATTTTTTATTTTTTTCAATTAATTTTTGAACGCGTAATAATAATTCTTCCAGGTTAAAAGGTTTGGTAAGATAATCATCAGCGCCTTTTTTTAATCCTAAAACCCTGTCTGCGCTTGTGTTTTTGGCGCTTAATATTAATACAGGAACGTCATTATTTTGCACACGGATTGTTTCTGCAATACTAATTCCATCAATGCCGGGAAGCATTACATCAAGAATAATCAAATCAAAATATTCCTGTTGAATAGTTTTTAATGCCTGCTCACCATCAAATGCAGAACTGATTTCATAACCTTCCAGCTCTAAATTTAATTTTAATGCTTCGTGCAAATTCTCTTCATCTTCTACAAGCAGGATGGATAATTTTTTTTCTGTCGGCATTGTTTTGAAAACTTTGTTATAAACCTTAGGTTTATTAATGATTTAAAATTTCTCTTTTGCAAACCTTCAAGGTTTGCAAGTTTGTGCTTTATCAAAACCTTACTGCAAAAATACTTCCGGTTGGTGAATTATCTGAAACAGATATTTGCGCATTATGATCTTCAGCAATTTTTCTGCATAAGTATAAGCCCAAACCCGTGCCCTGAGCGGTTCTTGTGGATTCGTTGCCAACACGGTAAAATTTTTCAAATATTTTTTTCTTTTCATTATCTGCAATGCCCGCACCCAAATCTTTTATTAATAAAACGATTGATCTTTTTTCTTTTTTCAATTCAATGGTTATTAAACTTTCTTTCGGTGAATATTTCATTGCATTTTCAACAAGATTATTAACAAGCATTTGAAGTAATAACGTGTCGCCATTAATAGCTAATTCAGGTTGAATATTAATCTCCCATTTTCTTTCAGCAAAACGGTTTTGAAAATCTTTTGCTCTTTGTAATATCAATGCAGACAAATCAATTTCTTCTTTTGCAATAGTATAACCGCCGCCTTCGAGTTGAGATGATATCAAAATATTATTCGCTAATGTATTAAGGCGGTCCGTTTCCTGCAATGCAGAACGGATCATTTTTTGCCTTTTATCTTCGTCTAAATTATAACGCTGTAAAGTTTCTAAATTTAATTTTGTAATAGCGATGGGTGTTTTTAATTCGTGCGTTACAGCCATCATAAAATTTTGTTGCTGCTGCTGTAACTTAAGCTGGCGGCGCACTGCGCGGTAAACAAAGATGGCGCCGATTATTATTAATACCAAAAATAAACTGCCTTCGCCAATGTATTGTGCCGTTTTTTTTCTCGCATCTTCATTAATATGATCCAATTTAAAATGATATGCAGGATCATTTAATTTTAACTCCTGCATTTTGTAAACTGTCATTTTATTATTCTGTTGCTGCAATGCAATGAACCACCAAACTAGCGCAGCAATAATATACAATAATAAAAACCAGTATACCCAGGTTGCGATGGCTAACCGTTTCTTTTTTAAAAAATTTTTTGGAGAGATGGTGGTCAATGGTGAATGGTGAGTGGTGAATTGGAATATACTTGCTTAAGCTTCTGATTTATATTTTAAAAAAATTTAGTGATAATAAAAAATTAAAATAAAAAATTCACCATTCACCATTGCCCATTCACAACAATCATCTCACTTTCTCAACCCTGATGCCAACATTAAGCGCATGCATTAATGGATCTTCGCGCATTATTTCTTCAATGGTAAAATGGTAATCACCGGTTTTTTTAAATTTTGTTTGTGGTTGTATTAATATGCGGTGTTCATAAATATCGTCCATCGCACTGCCAAGCCAGCCTTTATTATTGGTGGCCAGCGTTAAATCAAACTGCTGGCTTTTAATTTTATTTTCGCCCGGTTGCTGCACGGATGCTTTAATCCAAAGGTTATTAAAATTGTAGGCATCCGTGTGGCGAAAAACTAAAAAAACATTGTATAAAGAAGTGGTATCTGTAACTGTAAAAATAATTTCCGGCTTATAGTTGCTTTCCCATTGTTGTTTCGGAAGCGGAACATCTTTTTCAAACACATCTATAGAAGTATTGCAAGATGCAAGGAGCAAGGCACAAGCAAAAAAGAAAATAAAATTTTTTTTCAATGAAAATATTTTTTGCAAAAATAAGAAAGATTAATTTTTTATTTCCGAGCGTAAAAGTTGTTTTTAAATCTTGAATCTTGTTCCTTGAAACTCGCGCCTTGAACTTATTTCTAAATGTAAATTTTATAAAACATTCAACACTTGTTCCTTTGCTTTTTCCAATTCGTCTTTCATTAATACCACACATTTTTGAATAGTTGAATCATATGCTTTTGAACCAGAAGTATTAATCTCCCTTCCAATTTCCTGCAAAATAAAAGATAGTTTTTTTCCTTTGCCTTCTTCCGGTTCTTTTAAAATGGCCTTAAAATAATCGCAATGATTTTTTAAGCGAACCTGTTCTTCGGTAATGTCAATTTTTTCAATATAATAAATCAACTCCTGTTCCAGCCTGTTGGGATCATAATTTTCTTTGCCCACATGTTCTTCCAACAATTTTTTTAAACCATCTTTTATTTTTTGCTGGCGCAATGGTTCTAATTTTATTACTTCATCCTGTTGTTTTTCTATGTTCGCTATTCTTAATAATAAATCTGCTTCAAGCGATTTTCCTTCATCAAGCCGGTGCAAATTCAAATCATCAATTGCAGCAAAAATTACAGTTTCAAATTCATGCCATTCTTCATCTGTTAATGTATCGCTCGTTGGCGTTATCACTTCAGGCAATTTTACAAGCGTGCTTAATATGTTTGATGGGTCAAGGTTTAATTCTGCTGAAAGCTCTGCAAGTGCCTTGTGGTAAGCTTTTGCGAGGTCTGTATTAATGCTCACCGGTTTTGCATTGCCGGTTTGTTTAAGGCTGATTGTGCAATCAAGCGAGCCGCGGCTAAGTTTTGAAGAAAGTATTTTGCGTATCTGAAATTCAAAAGGTTTTAAAAAGCCGGGAAGTTTTAATTGCAGTTCGAACTGTTTTCCGTTAAGTGATTTTATATCAACCAAAAAAGTTTTACCACCAACTGTTTGTTCACTTCTTCCAAAGCCTGTCATTGATTTTAGCATAGTATTGAAAATTTTATATGGAAAGATAGTGAAAGTTGACAGTTGACAAATGACAGTTGACGGATAATTTGATAATTGATAATGAAAAAGTTTTCAGTTTATAATTTTAAATTGAAAACTGTCAACTGTCATCCGTCAACTCTTCTTAATATTCAATAATAAATACACTTCATCTTTCTCCATTATCCGCATTTCTCCGGGTTGTAAATTATCGAGCGATAAATTTTCTATGCGCGTTCTTATTAATCGCAATGTTGGGTAGCCAACTTTTGCAGTCATCTTTCTAACCTGCCTGTTTTTTCCTTCGGTTAAAATTAATTTTATCCAGCTTGTTGCAATATTTTTTCTAAATCGTATCGGCGGATTTCTTTCTTCAACATTTGGTGATGAAGAAAATTTTTCTGCCTTGCAATTTTTTGTTTTATACCATTTACCATCAACAGTAATTGTTACACCTTCCTGCAAATCATTAATAGATTGTTCATCAATTTCTCCTTCAACCTGCGACCAATATTCTCTTTCATGCGCAAACAATGGATTTAATAAACCATGGTTTAATTGTTTATCGTTGGTAAGTATTAATAAACCTTCACTGTCGTAATCCAGTCTGCCAACGGGATACACGTCATGCGGCACATCAAAATAATCTTTTAATGTTTCTTTTTTTTCCTGCGATGTGAATTGCGAAAGCACATTGAATGGTTTATAAATAATAAAGTATCGGAGCATGTTTGTAATAAAAATTCAATAATAAAAGTGGATGAAGAAGTTGTTTGCTGGTTTGCTAAAATAAAAAATCCTGCTTGTTAGCAGGACTTTTATTATATGGATGGGTTAGTAAGTACGTGGAAATAAATTTCCATACACAATATTAAAAAGAATTTCTGCTAACTAAAAAAAATATTGATAAATTTTTATGCACATTTTTTTTTATCGTGTGGAAAAGCATAACGCAAAATGCGCCGTTAATAAAAAACGATTGTGCTTATTTTTCATTTTATAAAATCAGTTCAATTTCTATTTGTTTAATGAAGCGCTGAAACATTGATGAATAAAGGGTTTCAGCCGATTCATTGTTTTATAATTTTTATTAATAAGAAATTGATAAGTATAAAATAAAAACGAAACATGTGTTTAAAAACAAAAAATCATTAGCTCATCAAAAAAAATAAAATGATAAATTTTTTTAAAATTTTTGTTGGATGAAAATATTATCGTGCAACAATTAAAAAAAACAAAGCCGTTTATTATTGCAGAAAATATTAATGATGCTTACCGCACAATTTATGATTGCAGTATTTTGATGTAGGTTTGTAAAAAATTTTTTATGAAATTTCCTTCACCCGTTTCTATTAAGTGGATGGCAGATTTTTTAGGTGCGCAACTGATTGGCAATACAAACGGCAATGCAACCGGCATTAATGAAATTCATAAAGTTGAGGATGGAGATTTAGTGTTTGTTGATCATCCAAAATATTATGACACGTGTATAAAATCTGCCGCAACTTTTATCATCATTAACAAAGCAGTTGATTGCCCTGATGGAAAAGCGTTGCTTGTTGTTGAGCAGCCTTTTGAAGCATATCTTAAAATTGTAAAACATTTTCGCCCGTTTGAAGTTGCTGACAAATTAATAAGTGATAAAGCTGTAATTGGTAACGGAACTTATATTTATCCGAACACATTTATTGGCCATCATGTAACGATTGGCGATAATTGTTTGATACATCCGAACGTTACAATTCTTGATTATTGTATCATCGGCAACAACGTTACAATTCAGGCTGGCACTGTAATTGGCGCTGATGCGTTTTATTACAACACAAAAAAAGATCGCAACGTTTGGTATAAAAAAATGGAAAGTTGCGGCCGCGTTGTTATTGAAGATGATGTTGAAATCGGCGCAAATTGTACCATCGATCGTGGCGTAACAAATGATACAATAATCGGAAGCGGAACAAAAATGGATAACCTCATTCATATCGGCCACGATTCTGTAATTGGAAAAAATTGTTTGTTTGCTGCGCAGGTTGGTATTGCAGGCGCCGTTAATATTGGCAACGGCGTTATTTTATGGGGACAGGTTGGTGTGAGTAAAACATTAACGATTGGCGACAATACAGTTGTGTATGCGCAAAGCGGCGTGCCTGCAAGTTTAGAAGGCGGCAAAGTTTATTTTGGCTCACCTGCAGAACTTGCAAAAGATAAAATGAAAGAGTTGGTGTGGCTGAAAAGAATACCAGAGTTATGGAAAAAAGTAATGGAGAAATAATTGAATCGCCAGTAACTATTAATAGATTTAAAGCTCATTATTAATAGTTCATTTTATAAATAGTACAAACAGTTTTCATCATCAATTATCTATTAATAAATTATCAATTAAATTATTTACCAAGCAGAAGAATTTCAATTAAGCTTCATTGGCGTCGCACACTTGTACTTTTAATTCTCTATTGATCATAATATTCTCTGTGAAACTTTGTGTTTTTTTCTTTGTGTCGCTTTGTGGTTAGCTAAATTGTTATTAATAAAATCTCTACTAATATTTTATTTTTACGGTTCATACTAACACATTAAAAGCATATTTCATTATCAATTAAAAAATTATCAGTTATCAATTAATAATAATCAAGTTCATTCCGGATTATAATCATACGGCAAAAGTTCCGCTAATTTTTTCCATGCCCAATAACCCATATTTGTTACTTCACTTTGCTCATAAAAATATCCATTCTGTTCAATCGCAAAACCATCAATAATATCAAGCGCGCTAACCTGGTATTTTGAAGTAAGCGGAAATTTATTTACCGACAAATATTTTTGATCCGGCAATTGATTTTTATACGTCACGCGGATTCTTCCTTTTATATTAATCTGCACATCGCCACTATCAACACTGTAAATATTATTATTGTAAGGATCGTCAATTATGTTTGATTTATTATTATTATCAAGCGCTTCAATTTCAAAACCTTCATCATGTAAAGTACTATCATACCAGCTCCGTATAAAATGCAAACGTGAACCGGTGTATGATTTAAAACGGTTTTGTTTCCATGCAGTTTGCTGGTCTGGCGTGCCTTTCAGCTCTTCAAATAAAGGATAACCTGTATAGCTGCTTATGTTTGTTGAGTAATCGTATATAAAAGAATCAAGCTGGTATTTTATTTTATAACCAAGCGCGTTATTAATAATTACAATATTATCATCCTTCGATTTTACTTTTAATTTGTTTCTTTTTTTATAAAAATAAAAATGGATGGCATCTTTATTTTCTATTTTACAATCATCTGCATTAGGCGTTGTGCCGATAAAATTTTTCATAAAAAAATCGCCATATTTATTCCAGCCATCGGCAACTTCTGCACTGCCAGCAACCACAACTTCCGTTAAGTTTTTATCCTGTTCTTTCAACTCAATTATTAAATGATCGTTTTCTTCATTACCATTGCTGATGCGCAAAACTTTTGTTTCATAACCGGTGTAAGAAACTATCAAATCATAACCGCCATTATTCATACGAAGAAAAAAACTGCCTTCCGCATTTGATGTAGTTCCTGAAGTTGTGTTTTGGCAAAACACGGAAGCGTTTGGCATTGGCAATTTTGTTTTTTCATCAATTACTTTTCCTGTAATTGTAAAAACTTTTTCCTGCGCAGTAACGGCAGTAAAAAATAATAATGCTATGGAAATACTGAAAAAAATTTTCATGAATATTTTTTTATTAATAAACAAAGTAAACGTTTTAAATAAGCAAGAAGTATTTATAAGATGCAACTATTTTGCCAGTTATAAAGCATTAACATTTTGTAAATATAATTTGCATGCGCGTTCAATACTTTGCTGCAATGGCGTGAAGGCAAAGCCGGGCAAATGTTTTGTGATTTTGCTGTTGTCGAAATAATTTTTTGATAATGCTATACTTGCACTTTCCTTCGTTAATAAAGGTTGGGTTTTTGTAAATAATGATTTTACTTTTTCCATGCGCCACGCAATTTCCGCCAGCGCCGGCGTGGCTTCCCGCGATGGATGTTTTTTATTAAAGTTATCAGCAATGGTATCAAATAAATTTTTAAAGGACCAGTTATCGCCATTTAAAATAAACCGTTCACTATTAATATCGCTTTCCATTAATAACACAACGGCGCGCGCAACATCTTCTACATCAACAAAACCATTAATACCATTTGTATACCAAGGAAATGACTGATAAACATTTTTAAAAATCGCGCAACTGGAATTGTTCCAATCGCCATAACCAATAATTGTTGATGGATTTACAACAGCAGCATTTAAACCTTCGCCAATAGCGCGCCACACTTCAACTTCTGCATTGTATTTGCTTATTGCATAAGCCGTATTTAATTTATTTTCCTGCCATTTTGTTTCTTCATTAATAATATTTCCATTTGCATTTTTTCCCAACGATGCAACGGAACTTACATGCACAAGGCGCTGTATATTTTGTTCAAGCGCAGTATTAACAACATTTGCAGTGCCTTCAATATTGGTTTGCATCATGCCGTTTCTATCGTTGCTATTAAAAGAAACTTTTGCAGCCGCGTGAATGATTGCGTCAACACCGTTCATCGCATCTTCTAAAGAAATTACATCAAGCACATCGCCATTAATCCATTCAACTTGTGATAAAATTTCTGCATTAATAAAAAAAGGCAAATTATTATTGCGGCGAATGGCACGAACGGAATAGTTTTTATTAATTAATTCGCGGATAATATAAGCACCAAGAAAACCCGTGCCGCCGGTAACAAGAACTTTTTTGATGTATGATTCAGGATGTGCGATGTATGATTTGTTTTGCTGTAAAAATAGGATTAGATGTTTGAATTATAATTTATGAACCACAATTTGTTTAGTGCAAAAAGATTGTCAGCGTTTGTCTATATTAATATAAGAACAATTAAAAAAGAAGTTTATTGATAATAGAGGTTGATGAGCGAACTAATTTTTTTAAATCCTTCATCGCTTGTTAATAATGGAAGATTAAGATGTTCTGCAGTTGCAGCGATAATAGAATCAGGAAGTTTGAGAGCATTGTTTTTTCGGATTTGAATAGCTTTCATTTTAATTGCGCTATTCATTTCAATTATAAATATATCTGAAAGAAAATTCTTAATTTTTGTCTCTTCTGAAGTTGTAAGTTTTTTATAACTCAATAATTCCATTTCTGTAATAAAAGAAATGTATACATCTTTATCGTTTAATAATGTTGCAATTGTTTTATCGCCAGATAACAGATACAACACAATATTTGTGTCGAGTAGTAAATTGTTATTCCCATTCATCGCGCAAACGCTTTTGAATAACCAGAGGATCTTCAGTGAGTTTTATAACGCCACAATGTTTAAATGCATCAAAACCTTTTTTAGGTTTCCTTGATTTAGAAAGTTTGATATTGAGCTTTTTAATATCTTCTTTTGTCGCTCCTTTTTTCAACGTAAAAGTCATTTTTTGATTTTCTTAAAGTTACAAATCTTTTTAAGAATTGCTATTCTTGTGCATTAAACTGCACCCGTAAACTGTTTTAAAAAACGTACATCATTTTGTGAATACAAGCGCAAATCATTAATGCGGTATTTGAGCTGGCAAATTCTTTCAACGCCCATTCCAAAAGCAAAGCCAGTATATTTATTACTGTCGATACCAAAATTTTCAAGCATTTTCGGATGCACCATTCCGCTGCCAAGAATTTCTACCCAGCCTGTATGCTTGCAAACATTGCAACCACTGCCACCACAAATCAAACATGAAATATCCATCTCTGCACTTGGTTCTGTAAATGGAAAATACGAGGGTCGAAAACGAACTTTCACATCTTTACCAAACATTTCCTGCACAAAAAAATACAAGGTTTGTTTTAAATCTGCAAACGAAACATTTTCATCAATGTATAAACCTTCTGTTTGATGAAAAAAACAATGCGCTCTTGCACTGATGGTTTCATTTCTATAAACACGGCCCGGACAAATTATTCTTATTGGTGGTTTTTGTTTTTCCATCACGCGTGCCTGCACGCTGCTTGTGTGCGTGCGCAATAACCAGTCAGGGTTTTGATTAATGTAGAAAGTATCCTGCATGTCGCGCGCAGGATGGTTTTCAGGCAAATTCAGCGCTGTAAAATTATGCCAGTCGTCTTCAATTTCCGGCCCCTCTGCAACTGAAAAACCAAGCCTTCCAAAAATGTGAACGATTTGATTTCTTACCAAACTAATCGGATGGCGCGTGCCCAACGGCGATGCATAACCTGGAAGTGTATAATCAGTTTCATTAGTGGCTGCTGGTTTATCTGCAACTGCAGATTTTTTCCAGTCTTCATATTTTGATTCGGCAAGTTGTTTAAATTCATTTAATATTTGCCCGAAATCTTTTTTCTTTTCGTTCGGCACATTGCGCATTTCACCAAATAAATTTTTTACAATTCCTTTGGTTCCCAAAAATTTTATACGATAAGTTTCCAGTGATTCCGCGCCATCGGGAATAATGGATTCAATCTCCTTTTTATAATCCTGTATTTGTTGTAACAATTGCTCCATGTTGCAAAGATAATAATTAAAGAAGTGCGTGCCGCACTGCGAAAATCTATCGGTATTCAAATAAAAAAAATAAGATTAATGCAAATAAAACCTGCGCATTTTTATCGTTATTAATCCTTTTTTTTTGCTGTAAGTTTGTTATTAATAAAAAAGATTTCATGTCTGATAAATTAAATATCAAAGATTTTTTAGAACCGGTTGATTTAAATTTTTTATCAAAAGATCTTGGTTATAAAGATGGCCAGGTTGGAAAAATTATTGATGTGTATGATGAACATCTTCCTGATTTTTCTGATGCGGATATAATATTAATAGGTTGTGGCGAAGAACGCGGAATTGGTATTGGAAAAAAAAGCAATGATGCGCCAAATACAATACGCACAGAATTTTATCAATTATATTATTGGCATAAAGATGTAAAATTAGCAGATGCCGGAAACGTAAAACCCGGTGCCACATTGAATGATACGTATGCTGCATTAAAAACAATAATTTCAGAATTAACCGGCATTGGAAAAACAGTTATAATAATTGGTGGCTCACACGATTTAACACTGGCGCAATATTATGCGAACGCAGATAAGAAAAAAATAATTGAAGCAACATCTGTTGATGCATTAATTGATATAGATATAGAATCATTAAACCGCGGCGAAAATTTTTTAATGGAAATGCTTACGGGCGAACCGAATTATATGCGCCATTATAACCACATCGGTTTTCAAAGTTATTATGTGCACCCGCATATGCTGGAAACGATGGATAAATTAAGGTTCGATTGTTTCCGTGTGGGAAGTGTGAAAGAAAATATTGAAGAGATGGAACCGGTGATACGCAATTCAAATATTTTCAGTTTTGATATTTGTGCACTTGCAAATTCTGCTGCACCATCAAACACACTTTCGCCCAATGGTTTTAATGGAGAAGAAGCTTGCACGCTTATGCGCTTTGCGGGTTTAAGCCACAATATTAAAACGGTTGGCGTGTATGGTTATATGCCTGAAAAAGATATTAATAACCTTACGGCAAAACAAATAAGCCATATGATTTGGTATTTGCTGGATGGTAAAAGCCGCGGCAGGCGCGAGTCTGATTTAGAAGAGCGTGAATCGTTTATTGAATATCATACAGCTTTTGCAGAAGTGGAAACAACATTTTTGCAAAGCAAAAAAACAAATCGCTGGTGGATGCAATTGCCGGATAAAAAATTTATCGCATGTTCTTATAAAGATTATTTATTGGCAAGCAGCAATGAAATTCCGGAACGCTGGCTGCGCGCGCAGGAAAGGGATTGATTTAATTAATAATTGATAATTAGTAATTAATAATGAATACAAGAAATGTAATTGTGTGGTTTACTTTTTTTATTAAAAACTAAAAGCTAATAGCCATCAACTTTTCAAAAAATGATGATTAATAAACTAATGTACAAGTGTGCGACGCCAATGAAGCTTAATAGTAATTCTATCGATCGGTACATCACAAAAAAATAATTTCATCAATGCGTTGTTATAAAAACATGAATAAATCTGCTTACTTTTTGCTTTTTATTTTTTACTTTTTATTTGTTTCCTGCACCGCGCAAAAACAAATTATTAATAGTGAAAAAAATGATTTTATTAATAGCAAAGATTTGCAATCTGCGCATGTTGGCATCGCTGTTTATGATGCAACTGCAAATATTGATTTATACAATTATCAAAGCGATAAATATTTTACGCCGGCGAGCAATACGAAATTGTTTTCTTTATATGCCGGCATGAAATATTTGGGCGATTCTTTGGTTGGTATACGATACATTCAGCGCGATAATGATCTTTTAATTTTGCCTTCGGGAGATCCAACTTTATTGCACCCTGATTTTTTAAACCAGCCAGTTATTAATTTTTTAAAAAAGAAAAAAGGAAATATTTATATCGCCAATGCAAACTGGCAGGAGCATGCGCTGGGCGCGGGTTGGAGCTGGGACGATTATAATGATGATTATTCTGTTGAAAGAAGCCCGATGCCTGTTTACGGAAATTTTTTACGATGGATTCAGCAAAGCCAGGAGCCAAAAAAACAAGATTCATTGTTTGATGCATCGCCTTCTTTTTATTCCATTCCTGAAGTTAACTGGAACGTAAATTTTAATACAGACAGAACAGGAAAAAATTTTTTTGTGAGAAGAAAACAAAATGAAAATGTTTTTGAAATAACACAAGGAACAGAAAAATTAAAAACACAGGATGTGCCTTTTGTTACAAACGGGCTTGATGCTGCTATTGAATTATTAAAAGATACAGTGAGCAAAAATATTTTTCCCATCAAAGGTTTTCCGTTGCTTAATGCGCAGCAGCCATCAATCATTTATTCGCAACCTGTTGATTCATTATTTAAACCGATGATGCATAACAGCGATAATTTTTTTGCAGAACAAACTTTATTAATGGTAAGCAATGAGAAGCTTGGAATAATGAATGATGAAAAAATAACCGACACATTATTAAAAACAGATTTAAAAGATTTGCCCCAAAAACCAAGCTGGGCCGATGGAAGCGGCTTAAGCCGTTTAAATTTATCTACGCCGCAGGATTTTATTTTTTTATTAAAAAAGATGAAAGATGAATTTGGTTTAGACAGAATGAAACGCATTTTACCAACAGGCGGACAAGGCACGCTTGGCCGGATTTATAAACAAGACAGCAATTATATTTATGCAAAAACAGGAAGTTTGTCGAATGTAATTTGCCTGAGCGGCTATTTAATTTCAGAAAAAAATCACCTGTTAATATTTTCTGTGCTTATTAATAACCACGTTGCAAAACCTGCTGCAATAAGAAAAGATATCCAGGAATTTTTAGATGATTTCCGCAAAAAATATTAATGTTATTTCCCAAATAATCTTTCTAAATAATCTTTTTTAAATTCCATGTAAGTTGGGTTGCTGTTCGGAGTTATGTTTGGTTGTGCGCATGCAAAAAGATCGTCTGTTAACCTTTTCATTTCTTTTTCTGTTAATGAAGTTCCAGGCTTTATTGCGTGTTGCCAAGCGAGCGATCGGATTAATTTTTCGCGTTTGGAAAACTTCATATCATTGCTGAAATATTTAAATTGTTCCAGCATATTTTCCAGCACTCTTTTTTCATTTCCCTGCAAAACGTCTGCTGGCGTGCCTTGCACCACGAACGAATCTTTGCCAAATGGTTCAATTAAATAACCAAGTTCATTCAAATCATTCATCAAATCGTTTAATAAAACAGCATCCTGAGTTGAGAGTTGAAGCGTTACCGGAAATAAACTTGTTTGCGTTGCAATTGCTTTTCCATGTGCAGCAGCAATATAACGTTCATACAAAATGCGTTCGTGCGCCGATTGTTGATTGATTAATATAAAGCCACGGTTGGTGGTTGCAACAATATATGTGTTATGAATTTGTATAAGTTTTTGATCTTCTATTATTTCGAGTGGGCTGGACCTTTGATCGATAAATGCAGGCGTTTGTTCATTAATAACATCTTGTACTTTGTCACTTTCACCTTGTATTTTTTTTTCTTCACCCGGACTTTCATAAAACGTTCTCCAATGTTTCAATTCACTTTTATTATCAGCTTCAATAAAATGCGCCTGGTTTTTTTGCGTGAATGTTTTATATAAAGAGGAAGACGTTGTTGCATTTTTATTTTCTGTTGTAACTGGTTTACTCACCGCATCCAAATGTTGAATGGAAGGATCGAGATCAAAATCCAATGTTGGTGTGATGCTGAATTGTGCAAGCGCATGTTTTACCGCAGCCTGCACAAATGCGTAAACAATTTTTTCATCTTCAAATTTTATTTCCTGTTTGGTTGGATGCACATTAATATCAAGTTGCGAAGGATCCATATCAATAAACAACACATACAATGGAAAGCTATCCGCAGGAATCATTTGCTGAAACGCACTCATCACTGCGTGATTTAAATAAGCGCTTTTTATAAAACGGTTGTTTACAAAAAAATATTGATCACCTCTTGTGCGCTTTGCTGTTTCTGGTTTACCAACAAATCCATAAATATTTAAGTAGTCCGTATCTTCCTGAACAGAAACTAATTTTGAATTATTATTGGTTCCCAAAACCTGCACCACGCGCTGTTTCAGCGTTGCTCTTTCCAAATGAAAAACTTCTTGTCCGTTACTTGTTAATGAGAAAAAAATATCAGGAAACGACAATGCAACACGAATAAATTCATCAATAATATGGCGCATTTCTGCAGCATTGCTTTTCAAAAAATTTCTTCGCGCAGGCACATTAAAAAATAAATTTTTCATTGCAATACTCGTTCCGTTTGCGTATGCAATTGGTTCCTGTTTTATTACCGCGCTGTTTTCGATTTCAATAAAAGTGCCGGTTTCATCTTCGGCTTTTTTTGTTTTTAATTCCACTTGTGCAACAGCTGCAATTGATGCCAACGCTTCACCACGAAAACCCATGGTACGTATGTGAAAAAGATCATCAATATTTTTTATTTTGGAAGTGGCATGCCGCTCAAACGCCATGCGGGCGTCGGTTTCGCTCATTCCTTTTCCGTTATCTATAACTTGTATCAATGCTTTACCAGCATCATTAATAATCAATTTTATTTCAGTTGCATTAGCATCAACGGCATTTTCCAACAGCTCTTTTACGGCACTGCTTGGCCGCTGGATTACTTCGCCTGCGGCAATTTGGTTCGCTATATTATCGGGTAATAATTGAATAATGTCTGGCAATTCTATCTTAATTTGTGTTGCAATTTACTGCTAATAATCTTAAGCTCTTTTAAGTAACCAATTATGAAGAAAATTTTCATTTTATTTTTATTCAGTTGTATAGTTTCAACTTCTTTTTCTCAACGCCACACAAATCTTTCTGCTCCGCAATGGGTTGATAGTGTTTTTAAAACATTAACCGACACACAAAAAATTGCGCAACTTATGGTTGTGCGTTTATCAGCTATTGATCTCACTACAAAAAAAGTTACGTTTTATAATAAAGAAGTGGACAGCATGATCCGCAAATATAATGTTGGTGGAATTTGTTTATTTCAAGGCGGCCCGATTACACAGGCGAATTATTTAAATTATTTTCAGAATATTTCACAAACGCCATTATTGATTTGCATCGATGCAGAAAATGGTGTTGGCATGAGAATGGACAGCGTTGCAGGTTTGCCAAGGCAAATGATGCTCGGTGCAGTTCAGGATCCATCATTAATATATGATTATGGAAAAATTGTTGGTGAACAATGCAAGCGAATTGGAATACAAGTGAACTACGCACCGGTTGTTGACATTAATAATAATCCCGATAATCCGGTTATTAATGATCGATCGTTCGGAGAAGATAAATATAAAGTCGCATCTTACGGAGTGCAGTACACCAAAGGGTTACAAGACGTTGGCGTGATGGCTTGCGCAAAACATTTTCCCGGCCATGGTGATGTTTCTGTTGATTCACATTTGGATTTGCCGGTTATTAATAAAACAAAAAAACAATTAGATACACTCGAATTATATCCGTTTAAAGAATTGTTTAAAGCCGGTGTTGGCAGCGTGATGATTGCCCATTTATATATTCCTGATATTGATAACACACCGAACCAGGCGACTTCACTTTCATATAATAATGTAACAAAATTGCTGCGCAAAAAATTAAAGTATAATGGAATTAGTTTTACAGATGCATTGGAGATGAAAGGTGTTTCAAAATTTTTTCCCGATGGGGAAGCATCGGCGCAGTCGCTGATTGCGGGCAATGATATGCTTTGTTTGCCCGGCGATATTCCCGGAAGTATTCAAAAAATTAATGAAGCCATTCAGCAAAAAAAATTAAAATGGAAAGACATTAATGCGCGTGTAAAAAAAGTTTTGCTTGCAAAATATAATTACGGGCTTGCAAACTGGCAGCCTATTAATACAGATCACCTCACAGAAGATTTAAATAAAGATGTAAAAGAAATGCGCAAACGCGTTGCAGAAAATGCCATCACACTTTTGCGAAATGATGATGCAACCATTTTTCCGTTGTATATTTCTCCAAGAAAAAAAGTAGCGTATGTTGGAATCGGATTAACAACTGATAATGAATTTGCGCGCCGCATGCGCAACGATTATAACGCGCATGTTTATTATTTTGATTATAATCTTGACAGCTCGAAAGCCTTGGCCACAGCGGATTTGCTGAAAGGAAGATATGATGTTGTGATTATTGGTTTGCATAATTACAATCGCTTTCCGGCAAATAATTTTGGAATAAGCAAAGCAGCTGTTTCATTAATAAACCAGCTGCAACAACAAAATAAAACAGTAACATTTGTTTTCGGAAACCCTTATTCAATTAAAAATTTCTGCACAGCAAAAACATTAATCGCTTGTTATGAGGATGATGAAACAACACAAAACACTGCGGCAGATTTATTAAACGGAAAATTTTCTGCCAAAGGAAAATTGCCAGTTACCGTTTGCGATTCGTTAAAATATGGTTTTGGAATTATTAATGCAGGAAGATTGTTGCCGACTGTTAATCCTTCTGCTGCTGGTATGAATGCAGAAAAATTATTAGCGATTGATTCAGTTTGTAAAACTGCAATCGCCAAAGAAGCTTTTCCAGGCTGCATTGTGCTTGTTGCAAAAGATGGGAAAATTGTTTATGAAAAAGCATTTGGCCATACAACGTATGACAATAAAGAAAACGTTTATCCGCAAACGATTTATGATTTGGCTTCCGTTACAAAAATTTGCGCAACTACAATGGCTGTAATGAAATTGTATGATGAAGGAAAATTAGATCTGCATAAAACATTGGGCGATTATTTACCGTGGGTAAAAGGAAGTAATAAAGACACATTGAAAATTTGGGATGTGTTGTTGCATGAAGCAGGATTAATCGCGTTCATTCCATTTTACCAGGAAGTGATTACAAAAAATAAAGAAGGATATCCGTTGCCAAATGTGTTTGCATGGAAACCAGACAGCGTTTATCATGTGCGCGTTGCAGAAAATTTATACATCCGCAACAGTTATATAGATACGATGTATAAAAAAATACTTGACAGCAAACTCGGACCGCAGGGAAAATATGTGTACAGTGATAACGATTTTATTTTTATGGGAAAAATTGTTGAAGCATTAACGGGAACGCCACTTAATGAATACGTACAAAAAACTTTTTATGATCCATTGGGATTAACAACAACAGGATTTAAACCACGCGACAGATTTCCATTGAACCTGATTGCGCCAACAGAACGGGAAGCAACTTTTAGAAAACAATTATTAAGAGGCGATGTACACGATCCGGGTGCGGCCATGTTTGGCGGCGTTGCAGGCCATGCAGGTTTATTCAGTGATGCATATGATTTGGCTGTGCTTGAACAGATGTTATTAAACGGCGGCACATCCAACGGAACTTCTTATTTAAAAAAAGAAACGATCGATTTTTTTACAGCGTATCATAGCAATAATAGCCGGCGTGGATTAGGTTTTGATAAACCGGAAAAAGACAATGCAACCAATAAAGATCCATATCCAAGTATTTATGCATCGCCGCAAACCTTTGGCCACACTGGCTATACGGGCACTTCAGTTTGGGTTGATCCAAAATATAATTTGATTTATATTTTCTTATCAAACCGCGTTAATCCTGATGGCGGAACGAATTCAAAAATTTCTACGCTTAGTGTGCGCAAAAGTATTTTTGATGCGATTTATAAATCCATGGGAGTGGCTTCGCCAACAGATTGGACTTCTGTAAAAAACTAAAAAAATTTCTTCTGAAAATAATTTGTTGAGAAAATAAAAAAAGTGGTTGAATTTTTTCAACCACTTTTTTTATTAATAAAGAATTTATTAATAAAACTTATGCTGCTTTTTTTACTGGCATTACTGCGGCAGTTCTTTGTGCGCACAATTTGCGTGTCATTTGTGTTGTAGCGCCACCACAAGTCGGGCATTTGCCGGGTTTTGCGCCGGTTGCTTTTACGCAATGTTCGCAATAGTAAGTTCCAAGCTGCACTTTTGCTGTTGCATCGTCTGCACAATTGCCGCCATCTTTTGTTATTTTATAACACTTCGGGCAAGCCCACGATGCAGGGTTTTGCACATGTTTGGCAACCATTTTTTTTGCAGTATCAGTTGCAGCAGATGGAGTTGTTTGTGCAAAAGAAAATACAGCTGCAATCATTAAACAGGAAAGGAAAAATAATTTTTTCATATAATTTTTTTGCGAAGATAGGAGAATGGATTTTATCTGTACGTTAATAAGAACGCTTGGTAGTGAAGCATTTTTAAATTTTATTGTCCTCTTCTCTTTTGATTAGCTATTTCCTTAATTATTCTTTCATTATTATAAATATTTTTTGACCTTTTTATATCTTGATTCAAAAATGCTAAATCAAACTCTAATTTAGAAGTAAACCCATTCCATCCCATTTTTATGGCAATTTCATTCCAAAATATAGTATTTGAATTAGGGATTTTTGATAATCGAATAGCTTCTTTATAATCTAATAAGCTGCCATCGTAATCATGTAAGTAAGATTTAGTCAACGCACGATGTTGATAATAACTAGCGTTACTAGGATCTATTTCAACACATCTATTAAAGTCATCCAATGCATCTAATTCATATTGTAAATCCAATAAACAGTAGCCTCTATAACAATAGACATCTGGATCATTAAAATCATTTTCAATAGCTGTATCAAAAAATTCAATAGCTGCTATTGTTTTTTGTTTTTTTCTTTCTTGAGAAATAGATTCATCTTCTTTTTCTTTATACAATTTTGAACCAATTTCAAAAGCTTTCAATCCCTGCAAATATTTGTTTGGGAATTTACTTCCAACCTGACTATGACCTTTGATATTTTTAAACCATTTCATTATAAGTTATCACTAATTAGAGATTTTCTTTTTTATAACTTCCGCGTTTCTTGGAAGTAGTTTTCTTATTACTAAGTTAGCAATATATTCTATGCTCATTAACCTTTTAATTAATCGTACTTGTAACGCTAATGGTGCGCGCAAACTTTATGGTTATACAAATCTCCAAACCTATCCAATCTTACATTAATTTTGTAAAATGGACAGAAAAGAAGAAGTACTACAAAATGTAGTCATAAAGTTTGCAGGCGATTCTGGGGATGGCATGCAATTAACAGGAAGCCAGTTTACAAATAACACTGCGATGCTTGGAATAGACCTTGCAACGTTTCCTGATTTTCCAGCAGAAATAAGAGCGCCACAGGGAACACTTCCTGGTGTAAGTGGTTACCAGCTTCGGTTTTCGAGCGATAAAATTTTTACGCCCGGTGATGAATGTGATGTGCTTGTTGCCATGAATGCGGCTGCGTTAAAAACAAATTTATCTGCATTAAAAAAAGGCGGAAAAATAATTGCGAACATAGAAGGTTTTGATCCAAAAAATTTACGCCTTGCAAATTATCCTGATGGAATAAATCCGCTGGAAGATAATAGTCTTGCGAGCTACGAAGTGATTAAAATTGATGTAACAAAAATGACGCGCGAAGCATTGAAAGAATTTTCAATGGGCATGAAAGAAAAAGATCGCGCGAAAAATATGTTTGTGCTTGGTTTTTTATATTGGATGTACGGGCGCAATATGGACAACACCATTCAATTTTTAAAAGATAAGTTTGGTAAGAAACCGGAAATTTTTGAAAGCAATATAAAAGCATTAAAAGCCGGATATAATTTTGGCGATACGACAGAAACTTTTACAACAACATACCGCGTTGAAAAAGCAAAAATGGAACCCGGCGTTTATCGATCCATCATGGGCAACCAAGCGGTTACTTATGGATTAATAGCGGCTTCACAAAAAAGTGGATTGCCATTATTTTTGGGTTCGTACCCAATCACACCCGCTTCAGATATTTTGCATGAATTAAGCAAGTATAAAAATTTTGGCGTGCGCACTTTCCAGGCGGAAGATGAGATTGCAGGCATAACAGCCGCGATAGGCGCGAGTTACGGCGGATCGATTGGCGTAACAACCACATCAGGCCCGGGCATGGCATTAAAAGCAGAAGCAATGGGATTGGCTGTGATGCTTGAAATCCCTTTATTAATATGCGACATACAACGCGGCGGGCCATCAACAGGCTTGCCTACAAAAACAGAACAAAGCGATTTGCTGCAAGCCTATTATGGAAGAAACGGTGAATGCCCGATGCCGGTAATTTCTGCATCCACACCAAGCGATTGTTTTGATGCGGTGTATGAATCTGTTCGCATTGCGATACAACATATGACGCCTGTAATTTTTTTAAGTGATGGATATATTGCGAATGGGGCAGAGCCATGGAAATTTCCAAAGGGTGAAGATTTGCACCCGATAGAAGTAAAATTTAAAACGCAATTGGGCGATGGCGAAGATAAATTTCAACCATACCTGCGCGATGAAAAATTGGTTCGCCCTTGGGCAATTCCAGGCACGCCCGCATTGGAACACCGCATTGGTGGAATTGAAAAACAAAACATCACAGGCAACGTAAGTTATGATCCGGAAAACCATCAACTGATGGTAAAAATAAGACAGGAAAAAGTTGATAAGATTGCTGATTATATCCCGTTACAAAAAATTGACAGCGGCGCAGAGAAAGGAAAATTGTTGGTTGTTGGTTGGGGAAGTACATACGGCGCTATTAAAAGTGCGGCTGCTGAATTACAAGCAGAAGGTTATGCAGTTTCGCATGTGCATATTCGTTACCTGCGCCCGTTTCCAAAAAATTTGGGTGATATTTTAAAAAACTTTGATCAGATATTAATACCAGAAATTAATAACGGTCAGCTTATTAAAATAATTCGTGACCATTATTTTGTAGATGCAAAAGGCTATAATAAAATAATGGGCATCCCGATTACAAAAACAGAAATGGCATTAAAGATGCGCGAAATATTGGAAGAAAATAATTGAATTTATAGATCATAATAATAATAAAAATCTGCGTGCTATTTTATTATTAATAGCACGCAGATTTTTTTATGATAGTGATGATAAAATTTTTGAATGAAAATAATCTTGATTATTTTCATGAGTTTATTAATTATAAATTTTACGCCAACTCATTTTCATCTTCAATTCCTACGCTTAATTTTTCTAAATCTGTTGCAATTTTAATGATAAAATTAAATTGATCGGCAACGGGTTTCAATATAGATAATTGTTTGCGCAAATCACTTTCGTTAATGCCTTCGTTTAATTCTTTTTTTCTTTGGTCAGTTAACAACATTACTTTTTCATTCAGTGTTCTTAATGCTTCTTTATTAATGGTTGTTTCAGGCAGCATGGGTTTATGTTCCAGTATTGCTTGCGCATTATTAATGTGCGCAACAGTTGCATTAATAAACGAAGAATAATCCGATAGCGAACGTTCTTTTTCCATCGGCTTGGCATAATAAGCAAGCGTTGCAATATGCGAAGTAAGCATATGGTTCGATACAACAAACTGGTGCAAAAGCTGAATATTTTTTTGTTTATTTTTTGGTTCATTCATCATCCGGTTAAATGTATCAGATAAATTGGCGAGCGAAACGAATGCATTTTTTCTTGATAATTTATATTGGTCAACCGAAATATTTTTTCCTGAAAAAATACCAGCGATGTCTGTAAAATATTTACGATTATCCTGCAGCATATTAATCATAAAACCTGCAATCTGTTCATGTTCCCACGCGGGCACTATAAAAATATTTGCCAGAAAAGCAATGCCAGAGCCAATTGCAGTATCTATTAAGCGATCATTAAAAACAGTTTTAAAATCGTTCGGGTTTAAAAAATGAAACAATAATAAAATATAAGGCGTCATAAATAAAACGCTTATCAAATATTTTGTTCGTAAAAAACTATAGGTTGCAATCATAAATAACATCATGATTATAAATAAAACATCCGTGTTTTTTACAAAATATAAAATGATTAATCCGAGCGCCGCGCCTGCAATGGTTCCGGTTAGCCGTTCATAATTTCTTCTTTTAGTAAGGCTGTACGCGGGTTTGAGGATAACGATAATCGTTAATAAAATCCAATAGCTATGGCCAAATGGAAAAAATTTTGAAATGATATAACCAATAATTGTTGCAATACTTACGCGCAACGAATGCCTGAAAATATTCGACTTCAACGACAGGTTATCTATTAATAATTTTCCATCAATATCCTGGTGCGTAATAAATTTATCATAATCCAAATCTTTGGAAAAATTTTTTGCAGATGATTCATCATAACTTGTGTACGTGTGCAAAGTGTACAAACGATCCGTAATATCGCGGATGCTTTCTAAAATTTGCCGAAGGCTTATAAAGCCTTCTACATTTTCTGCCGTTCTTTCTTTATCGCGAAAGCGTATAAAATATTCCTGTAATTCTTTTATTTGCGCGCGTAATGCAGACGAAGCTTCAGATTTTTTTCCACTTTTTATTGCGATGCCAACATCGTCCAATTCTCCTGCAATGGTAAAAAGAATGCCCTGGTATTTTTGCAAAATTTCATCATCACCAAAAAAATCATGCAGCGCTTTATAATCCTGGTGAGAAGTCATTACCACTTCAAACAAATCAACGATATCTAAAAAAATCATTACTAAAATGCGGCCAATGTTTGTTGATTCTTTTACAACATCGCGGCTCTTGAATAATAATTCTCTTACTAAATTTTGTTTTTCATGAACTGCAATTTGCTGATCCAATAATTGCTGGTAATTTTTTTCGTAGTCTGGTTTCTTGCCATAAAAAAAAGCCTTGGTGCGCAAATAATCTGCCGTTGATTGTATGCAATCTCCCAAAGCTTGCTGCGCGAGTTTATACGGGCGAAAACTATATAATAATAAACTTAAAACGGTGTACCATGTTCCGCCGGCGAGAATGTATAAACTATTAATAACAATTTCCCAGCCCTGGTTTTTGCGATCGATATTTAAAACCATTACCAATAATGCAGACACGCCAACAGAAGTTGCGCGGCTTCCATACACTCCAATCATCGAAAAAACAAAACAGGAAATAAAAATTAATGCGCCGAGCAAAATGGCATTGTGCGCTGCAAAACCGATTATTAATGAAACAATAAAAACAATCAGGTTGCAAATATTCATTCCATTGCGGCGGTGATGAATCGGGCCCGGGCTGTCTGCAATGCTCACGCACATCGCGCCAACAGAAACAATAATGCCTGCAGAAAGATGATCGAAATAACTAAGTACAATGGATGGAATGGCAATGCCAAATGTAATGCGCACACCATCGCTGAGATAGTGGCTGCTGATAAAACTTTTATATTCTTTTAAATAATCCATCCGGTATTAATGCAAAGATACCGGCAAAATCAAAGTTGATTTTTACTGAATTGAATTTGTGTTTTAAAATGCTGCGCGTAATATTTGCATGCAGGTTTTAATCCGCAAATATCGCATTTGGGATTGCGCGCAACGCATACATAACGGCCATGTAAAATGAGCCAGTGATGCGCAATATGAATAAATTCTTTTGGGATTAATGCGATTAATTGCTTCTCTGTTGCATACGGCGTTTTTGCATTGGTGGTTAAACCAATTCTTGCAGATACGCGGAACACATGTGTGTCAACAGCCATGTTTGGTTGCTGATCAATTACAGAGGTAATAACGTTTGCAGTTTTTCTGCCAACGCCGGGTAATTGCATTAATTCATCCACTGTTAATGGCACTTCGCCATTAAATTTTTCCATTAGCATTTGTGCCATTCCAATAAGGTGTTTTGTCTTATTGTTTGGATAAGAAATGCTTTTTATAAACGGAAACAATTCATCAAACGAAGCACGTGATAAACTTTTTGGATCGGGATATTTGCGGAAGATGGAAGGCGTGGTCATATTAACCCGCTTATCTGTGCATTGCGCAGACAAGATAACGGAAACCAGCAGTTCGTACGGGTTATCGTACAACAGTTCTGTTTCTGCGTTCGCATTATGTTCCTGAAAATAGCCGAGTACAAATTGAAACCTTTCTTTCTTAGTCATCAGAAAAAATCTGTAACCGCGAATTTACGGGAAATCAATATTGCAAAAAGCAATCAGGGATGGTGCACAGGTTCAACAACGGCCTCCCTGGCGTAGTTGATAATATTAATTACAACTTCCATGCGGGGCGATACGATCAATTTGTCCAGCTCGTCAACAGATGATTGAAGTACCTGCATTTTTTCACGAAGCGTCCAGTCTTCCTGTAATGCAGTTTCAATTGCGCCTGTCAACTCTGGAGAAGATTCTTTGTATAAATACAACAAGAGATCCTCTGGTGTAAAGAGTGTCATAAGCAAACCATTTTATGTCCTAATTATCAAGCAGTAACTTGAAACGTCCTGTTATAAAAACGGCGTTTGGTTATTCTTATTGTTTCGCAGGGAAAATAATTTGCCGATCGTAGATTAGGTTTAACGGGGTAAGATCCTGATATACAGAATGTAGTAGATGTCCTATTTATCGTTTACCAAAAAAACGTCTTCATTGTCGCGTTTCATCAGGTATTTTTCCCGCGCATATTTTTCAATTGTTGCGGGATTTGATTTTAACTGGTTCAATTCTTTTTTGGTATTTGCAATCTGGCCTTCGTAATATTTGCGGCTTTGTTCAAGCTTATTTAATTCGCCGCGCTGCTTAAAATGAGTAGTAATAAAGTCACGATCATCTAAAAATAAAATCCAGACAGCAAACCCAATTGCCGTAATCACATATTTATTTTTAAGCCAGGATGGAACGCGATCAAGAATTTTCATTGTTGGATTGTTTATGAAGATTATTAATAGTTCACAGTCATTAACCATGAACTATTAATAATTTACTTTCTTATTTACCAAATTTAATTTTTCCTTTTGGATAAACCGCATTTTTTCCAAGTATTTCTTCTATGCGGATTAACTGGTTGTATTTTGCAATTCTATCAGTGCGGCTTGCAGAACCGGTTTTAATTTGCCCGCAATTTAATGCAACAGCCAAATCTGCAATAGTTGTGTCTTCTGTTTCACCGCTACGATGGCTCATGATGGTATTGTAACCATTATTTTGCGCAAGCGTAACTGCATTAATCGTTTCTGTAATTGTTCCAATCTGGTTTACTTTTACAAGCAATGCATTACCGGTGCCGGTATCAATTCCTTTTTGTAAACGTTCAACATTTGTTACAAAAAGATCATCACCAACCAGCTGCACTTTTTTTCCAACGGTGTCGGTTAAATTTTTCCAGCCATCCCAATCATCTTCTGCCATTCCATCTTCAATAGAAGCAATCGGATATTTATTAACCCAGCTTTCCCAGTATTTCACCAGTTCATCGCTGCTCATTTCCTTGCCATCACTTTTATGAAAAACATATTTTTTCTTTTTGCCGTCCCACAGTTCACTATTTGCTGCATCCATCGCAATCACAATTTCTGATCCTGTTTTAAAACCTGCTGCAGTTATAGCTTCCAGCACTGTTTCAATTGCTTCTTCGTTGCTTTGAATGTTTGGCGCAAACCCACCTTCATCCCCAACATTTGTACTGAAACCTTTTTTCTTTAATACACCTTTTAATACATGAAAAATTTCAACGCCCCAACGCAAGCCTTCACTAAAACTTGATGCGCCAACCGGCATCACCATAAATTCCTGGAAATCAATTTTATTATCAGCATGTGCACCGCCATTTAAAATATTCATCATTGGCATTGGCAATGTTTTCGCATTCGTTCCGCCGATATAACGAAACAAAGGCAAACCAGTTTCCTGCGCGGCAGCTTTTGCAACAGCCATACTTACGGCCAGCATTGCGTTTGCACCGAGTTTACTTTTATTTGGCGTGCCATCCAATGCTATTAATAATGCATCAAGCCCAGCCTGATCAGCAACTTCAAAACCCAGTATTTTTTCAGCAATAATATCATTTACATTTTTCACGGCTTTCAAAACGCCTTTTCCCTGGTAGATTTTTTTATCATTGTCACGCAGTTCCATTGCTTCGTGAATGCCGGTGCTGGCGCCACTTGGCACAGCTGCGCGGCCAAGCACTTCTTCATCAGTAATAATATCAACTTCAACAGTTGGGTTTCCGCGGCTGTCTAAAATTTGTCTTGCATGGACTTCGGCAATGTAACTCATGATTTTATTGGTTGTAGTTTATAATTTAATTTTTTGTAGTGATCATTTGTAATTCTAATCGTCAGCAGTTGCGTCGCACACTTGTACTTTTATTTCTTTATTCCGCCAAATCCCGCATCTCAAATCTCGTATCTCAAATCTCGCATCAGCGTTCACATCTAATTTTTAACGTCTCCCGTCAAACTCCTGAACACATCTTCCAAACTCTGGTTATCGCTTTGCAAAGAAACAATATTCAGGTTATGCAACAAAACCAGTTCCATTAATTGTTTGCGAACAAATTCAGGATTGGTTGTTTCCAATTTCCAATTTGTTGGTTGCAATTGTTCAACAGAAATAACTTCTTTCAAATTTTCGAGCAAAGAACTATTAATCGTTTCTTTAAAACCAACTAAAATGAGATGGTTATTTTTATTCGCATTTTGCAAATTGCTGAGTTTGTCATCAGCAACCAATCTTCCTTTATTAATAATAATCACGCGATCACAAATCGCTTCTACTTCCTGCAAAATATGTGATGAAAACAAAACTGTTTTTTCCTGACCCAAATTTTTTATTACATCACGTATTTCAATAATCTGGTTCGGGTCCAAACCACTTGTTGGTTCATCCAATATCAACACTTCCGGATCGTGTATTAATGCGGCTGCCAGGCCAACGCGTTGCTTATATCCTTTCGATAATTGCCCGATTTTCTTTTTACTTTCCGGCGTTAACCCAACTGTTTTTATAACAGATTCTATTTTATCTTTTTTGTTTTTTACTTCGTGCACATCAGCTACAAAATCCAAATATTCGCGTACATACATATCGAAGTATAAAGGATTTGCTTCAGGCAAATAACCAATTTTTTTCTTGCTTAATAATGGTTCATCTTTTACATTAATACCGCACACAATTGCATTGCCGCCATCTTGTAAAAGATAACCTGTAATAATTTTCATCGTCGTGGATTTGCCCGCGCCATTCGGGCCAAGAAAGCCAACAATCTCGCCTTTATTAACAGAGAAGGAAATCGTATCAACCGCTTTTTGTTCGCCGTAAGTCTTAATAAGATCTTGTACTTCGATAGACATGGATAATTCTTTACACTGCGAAAGTAATTAAAGATAATTTGATAATATGCAAATTAGCAAATGTGAAAATTGCTCCATGGCTCAATGAACAATGGTTTGATTTTATTAATGACTTAAAAAATAAATTTATTATTCGCTCACCTATTGAGCCATTGAGCCATTTTCATATTTTCACAGTCTCAAATTTTCAAATTAACAAGCTGTATGAATTACCCATATCAAATCAAATCTTTAGAAGAATATAAATCTGCATATAAAAAAAGTATTGAAGAACCCGAAATTTTTTGGGCAGAAGTGGCAGAAAATTTTCTCTGGAAAAAAAAATGGGACAAAGTATTAAACTGGAATTTTACCGAACCAAAAATAGAATGGTTTGCCGGCGGCAAATTAAACATCACCGAAAATTGTATCGATCGACATTTGGAAACAATGGCTGATAAACCAGCTTTCATTTGGGAACCAAATAATCCTGAAGAACGTGTGCGGACTGTTACGTACGCACGTTTGCACAAACGGGTTTGCCAGTTTGCGCAGGTATTAAAAAACAACGGCGTTAAAAAAGGCGATCGCGTTTGTATATATATGGGCATGATTCCGGAACTCGCTTATGCAGTTCTAGGTTGCGCAAGAATTGGTGCAATTCACAGTGTAATTTTTGGCGGCTTCAGTGCGCAAAGTATTGCAGACAGGCTGGAAGATGCGGGCGCAACATTTATCGTAACCTGCGATGGCGCTTATCGTGGTGAAAAAATAATTCCATTAAAAAGCGTGATTGATGATGCATTAATAGGAAACAAAACAATTAAAAAAGTAATCGTTTATACAAGAACAAGAACTGCCGTGAGCATGATAAAAGGCCGCGATGTTTGGTGGGAAGATGAAATGGAATTTGCCGAAGGCCAGGTTGAAAAAGATGGCGTGGTGAGTTTTCCTGCGGAAGAGATGGATGCAGAAGATCCATTGTTTATTTTATACACAAGCGGAAGCACGGGCAAACCAAAAGGCGTTGTGCATACCGTTGCTGGTTATATGATTTGGTCTGCTTACACTTTTGTAAATGTGTTTCAATATCAACCCGGGCAAGTTCATTTTTGCACCGCTGATATTGGCTGGATAACCGGGCATAGTTATATCGTTTATGGCCCGCTAAATGCCGGCGCAACTTCATTAATGTTTGAAGGCATTCCAACATATCCTGATGCAGGAAGGTTTTGGGATATGGTTGATAAATTCAATGTAAATATTTTATACACTGCACCAACAGCTATCAGAAGTTTGATGGGTTTTGGTTTGGATCCATTAAAAAATAAAAAACTGGATTCATTAAAAGTATTAGGAACCGTTGGCGAACCGATTAATGAAGAAGCATGGCATTGGTACGATGAACATGTTGGAAAGAAAAATTGCCCGATTGTTGATACCTGGTGGCAAACCGAAACTGGTGGAATATTAATATCAAACCTCGCAGGAATAACGCCTGCAAAACCAAGCTGGGCAACACTTCCATTACCCGGCGTTCAATGTGTATTGGTTGATGAGCAAGGAAAAGAAGTGACTGAATATGAAGATGGTGTTATTAAAGGCAACTTATGTATTAAAGCGCCGTGGCCGGGAATTTTGAGAACAACATACGGCGATCATGAACGTTGCCGGAAAAATTATTTCAGCGCATATCCGAATTTATATTTTACAGGCGATGGCGCATTAAAAGATAAAGAAGGCAATTATAGAATTACAGGCCGCGTTGATGATGTGTTAAATGTTAGCGGCCACAGAATTGGCACTGCAGAAGTTGAGAACGCTATTAATATGCACGCAGGTGTTGTTGAAAGTGCCGTGGTTGGTTATCCGCATGATATTAAAGGGCAGGGAATTTATGCGTATGTAATTTTTAATGGCAAAAGCGAAGATGATAAATTGACAAAAAAAGATATTCTCGCAACTGTTACGCGCATCATCGGTGCGATTGCAAAGCCAGATAAAATTCAATTTGTAAAAGGCTTGCCAAAAACAAGAAGCGGAAAAATAATGCGCCGCATTTTACGCAAAATTGCAGAAGGCGAAACGCAAAATTTGGGAGACACAACTACATTATTGGATCCAAATGTGGTGGAAGAAATAAAGAACGGAAAAGTATAAAAAGAAAAATTCTATTTATTAATATGAAATTTTTAAGAAGGCTTTTTCGTGTATTAATCGCGCTTTTTATTTTAGTAAATATTGTTGCAGCTTTTCATGCATATAAGTTCACCCATTTTTACACCGATAAAAATGAAGTAACAAAAAGGCCCGAAAATTTATCTGCATTGGATAAAGCCAAAGTTATTTTCTTCGGAATTAATTTTCCAAAATCAACGGACGATATTCAGCCGGACTCTGCGTTTGAAACTGTTTATCTCACAACAAAAAATAACCTCAAATTACAAGGCTGGTATTTTATTAATACAAAAAATAAAGGAACAGTTATTTTATTTCACGGGCATGGAAGCAGCAAATCTGCATTGTTGCATGAAAGTGGTTATATGCATTCAATTGGTTATAATGTTTTTTTAATTGATTTCCGCGCGCATGGCGCAAGCGAAGGAAATGTTTGTACCATTGGTTATAGAGAATCAGAAGATGTAAAACTGGCGTATGATTTTATTAAGCAAAAAGGAGAAAAAAATATTATTCTCTGGGGAATTTCACTCGGCGCTTCAACCATTATAAAAGCGATGCATGATTATGATGATGTGAAACCAAATAAATTAATTTTGGAAATGCCTTTCGGTTCATTAATACAAGCCGTAAAAGGACGGATGCGCACATTAAATTTACCTGAACAACCTTTCTCAACATTATTAACTTTTTGGGGCGGCGTGGAGCAAGGTTTCTGGGCTTTTAATTATAATCCGTGCGAATATGCGAAGCAAATTACTTGTCCGGTTTTATTGCAATGGGGCGCAAAAGATAATCGTGTTACAAAAAGTGAAATTGATTGTATTTATAATAATCTTTCATCAACAAATAAAAAGTTGGTTATTTACGAAAGCGCTCATCATGAATCTTTATACAAAATGGAACATGAAAAATGGAGGCAATCAATCAGCAATTTTTTATCAGAATAGTTATTAATAAAATTATCGTTTAATAATAACTTTTGTTCCAACAGGAATCAGCGCATACAATTCATCCACGTCTTCATTTTTTAAAGAAATACATCCATTGGTCCAGTTTTGAAATAAATCAATTACATGTTCATCATGTTGCCAGGTGCCGTGAATGGCAATGCCACTGCCGATTTTGGCAGTTTTTGGTATTAATCCTTTTGCTTTGCGCGCATTAAATTTTTCAATATCAACTTTTGTAGGAAAATCGAGATCCATCATTTTATCCCATTTTTCATGCGGGCGTTTTGATAAAATATGAAACGTTCCTTCCGGCGTTTTTCTATCGCCTTCCACCATTTTATCGTCTAAAGATTTGCTGCCAAAAACAACCGGGTAAGTGGCGTACCAGCCTTCTTTATCATACACTTGCAATTCGTATGCAGATTTTATAACGATGATATACACATCGCTTTCTAATTTATGCCTGGAGAAATTTTTATGTGCGTGCCTTAAATTATTATCCTTAAAAGAAAATAAACTGAGGGCGAGCAGGCTGAAAAGAAATATTTTTTTTACACCCATTGTATTTTCCATTTTGCTATAAGCTCAAACGCTATGCCACACGATAATATTTTTCATGTGAATTCTTTTTAACGATTTATTAAACACAAAAAATAAAACCGCGGTATTTTTACCGCGGTTTACTACCATTTTTTTGCAAGAAAAAATGTAAAAATATTTTATAAAAAAAGGAATGTTACCAGTTACTCAATCGTATTCCTACTGTATATGGCGTTTGATCCAATCCATCTTTTTTAAACATGCTTTGCGTTGCATAAGAACCATATAATTTTATTGGGCCCAATTGTAATTCTCCAATCCATGAAATTTTCCAAGGGTTCAAATCATAATCGTCATGTGTTTTTTTCTTGCCATCTTCAGCCGTAATTATTTTTTGCCGGGAAGAATATAAATATCCTGCGCTTGCACCAACACTCAATCCAAAACCTTCTTTGCGATGTGGTGTAAAATTAAAGTTGAGCATTAACGGAACCGTTACATAATCAGCCGCAAGTTTATCTTTTTTAAAATGGCGCACATTATCATACGCAACAATTGTTGCAGGATTTTCTGTATAAACCAAAGGAGAATTATAACGGTAATTATTTAACTCAACACCCAAACCATATTTTAAATTTACAACATGGCTGATAAGATTTAGCCGCTGCATAAATAACCAGATGTTTACATCAACTGATTTTCCGCTACGCAAATTAAACCAGTCTTTTGTTGAGCCCGGCGCAAATGCCTGTGCAGTTGCAGAACTGTAATTTGTTTTATCATTATAATTTGTAAAACCTAAATCCACTATAAGCCAGTTGGTGCTTATGTTTGAAGGCTTGTAATAATGATGGCCGTGTTTAATGGTGACCTCTGTACCATCGCCTGTGTCTGCGTTTCCGCTTTTTACAATAACCATGTTGCCAACGTGAATGGTATCAACAGGAGTTTTTTTCGTTGTGTCTGTTTGTGCAAAACTTGCCAGTGACAGGCATATTAATGCCGGAAGTAAAATTCTCTTTTTCATAATTTTTTTAATTGAATTATTTTAATGCGATTTGAAAACTCCCGATTAAAACGCCATGCTTATCATCATTATCAGCATTGGCAGTTTTGTCAAAAACACGGGATACTTTTCTAAAAATTCCACGCAGTTTACTTTTTTTGGAAGAAGTGTTGGCTACATAAAATACATCATCCGGATTTGTATTGTTGCTTGTTTGCAAAGCCTGGTTAATATAATTATTTCCATCATTTTTATCTGCTACTGCAGCAACAGTTTTATCAACTTTAGGAACAATTGTATTTAAAGGCGTATTTATTTTATTACTTTCTGCTGTTTCAACTTTCGTATTATTATCATCCACTTTTGCAATTTGATTTTTTGGAACTTCAATCAAATTATTTTCAACAGGTAAATTGTTTGTTTGTTTTTTTACCGGATTAATATTTTCTTTTCTAGTTGAATTATCAACAATCAAATCAACTGCTTTTTTATTTTTTATTTTTTCCTTTTTACTTATTGCAGCTTCTGTATTATCTAACGAAGCAAGGGTTGAAGACGTTACAATACTATCTTCTTTTTTATTTTTATTAATAACTCGTACATTAACAACCGCTGGATTATTTGCAGTTGAATTTGTTTTTTTAATTTCTGTTTTTACAAATGATTGCGCAGCATGAAACTTGTTATTAATAATAAAAAATCCAAGCAATAATAAAACGGCTGCAGCCGCTGCAATCCGCCACCATATTACAGGAACAGCTTTATCATCTTTTTCTTTTTTGTATAAAATTTCTTTTCCTTCAAAAATAATTTTTGTGTCGGCAACCAATTTTGTTTGTGATAAAATATTTAATTCTTCTTTTAATGATGGATTATTATTAGCAAATAATTCAACGTCTTTTCGCGCAGCTTTGTCAAGTTCATTATCTGTATACAGTAAAAAATATTCTTCGTAATTATTGATATTAATAATAGAATCGCCAAAAGTTTGTTTCATCAACAAACTTTTATTTTCAAAAATGATTGTAGTATCAGGTTTCAAAATAGTTTGCGTCAGCATTAATAATTCCTTTTCCAAATCAGGGTTTTGAATTACAAATGTTTCCACAGCTTTTTTTTCTGCAACAGACAATTCATTGTCTGCATACAGCATAAAATATTCTTCGTAATTATTTCTTGTAATCATATCACAATACATTTTCCGGCTTCACTAAATAATTTTTTAATATAATCCGCGCGCGGTGCAAATACACTTTTACCTGGCTTTCATTTAACCCGGTTATCTGCCCGATTTCTTCATACGAATATCCTTCATAATCTTTCAGCAATACAAGTGATCGTTGTGTTTCGTTCAATCTTGATAATGCTTCTTCCAATACTTTTTTTAAATTATGCGCTGGCTTATCGTACACTTTTACTTCGTCATTAAAATTTTCTTTTAAAGAAATCCGTTTCACTTTTCTTATATGATCAATCATTTGATGATAAGCGATTGTAAATAAATACGACTTGCTTTTTGCGTTATCAACTTCGTGCCTGTTGCGCCATAATTTTTCAAAAGCAGATTGCACAACATCGCGCGCATCTTCTTCGTGCCGCAGGTTTTTTACAATAAACCTGAACACGTTGTCCGCGCAATTGGTTACACATTCATTGTATTCTCTTTCAGTCATATACAGGATCTATCCGGGTAAAATTTATTTCTTTTGTTTTGATAATATTAATACGCGCCAGCATTAATAATGTTACAATAAGAAAAAGAAAGATGAAAATTAAAAGAAAAATTTTTGCTTAGCTGTTGTTGCCTAACAAATTGCGGGAGATAGATTCCCACAAAATAAATTCGGTTTGTACTTTTTTCTGACAGCATTTCTGGCCATCTATACATTCTTTTTTATTTGCAGAAGAAACTTTGGAATGCGTATATGAAATGAATGTAAGGCTTGCTGAAACAAGCAGAACAAAAGCAAGAAACCTGACAAACATTTTAAATTTCATGAGAAATATTTTCTCTTTATAAGACGAAGATAATTCAAAAATGTTACAGAATATTGATTTTTTAATATATAAAAGTTTGTTAGCGGCCTTTTCGTTGTTTCAGAAAATATTTGCGTTATTAATCAGTGCTTATCTTTGGCGTTCTAAATTTTTTTAAAAATGAACAACAAATTTGCAGAACGCATTGGCGCAGAAGTGAGTGAAATCAAGGCTTCCGGCTTGTTTAAAACTGAACGCATCATCAGCAGCGATCAAGGCGCAGAGATAACCGTTAATGGTAAAACTGTATTGAATTTTTGTGCGAATAATTATCTCGGCCTTTCATCTCATGCAAAAGTAATTGAAGCTGCACATAAAGTAATTGACGAACGTGGATACGGATTAAGCAGCGTGCGTTTTATTTGCGGAACGCAGGATATACATAAAGAACTCGAGCAAAAAATTTCAACCTTTCTCGGAACAGAAGATACTATATTATATGCCGCAGCTTTTGACGCAAACGGCGGCGTGTTTGAGCCATTGTTTAATGAACAGGATGCAATAATAAGCGATGCATTAAATCATGCATCTATTATTGATGGCGTTCGTTTGTGCAAAGCACAACGTTTTCGTTACGAGCATAACAATATGGAAGATTTGGAGGCGAAGCTGAAAGAAAGCGCACATTTGCGCAGCCGGATTATTGTTACAGATGGTTCATTTAGTATGGATGGAACGATTGCACAATTGGACAAAATTTGTGCACTCGCAGATAAATATGATGCAATAGTAATGATTGATGAATGCCACTCCTCAGGCTTTTTAGGAAAAACAGGAAGAGGCACGCACGAATATAGAGGCGTAATGGGAAAAATTGATATCATTACCGGAACACTCGGTAAAGCGCTAGGCGGCGCCAGTGGCGGTTTTACAAGTGGAAAAAAAGAAATTATCGAAATGCTTCGCCAGAGAAGCCGGCCATATTTATTTTCAAATAGTTTGGCGCCATCAATTGTTGGTGCGTCAATAGCCGTGCTGGATATGCTTAGCGAAACAACGGAACTGCGCGATAAGCTGGAATACAATACAAAATATTTTCGCAGTAAAATGACAGAAGCTGGTTTTGATATAAAACCCGGTGATCATCCAATCGTTCCGATAATGTTGTATGATGCAGTGATTGCACAAAATTTTGCGGCGAAATTATTGGAAGAAAATATTTATGTAATCGGATTTTTCTTTCCTGTTGTTGCAAAAGGTTTGGCAAGAATAAGGGTGCAACTGAGCGCTGCGCACGAACAGGAACATTTGGATAAAGCAATTGCCGCATTTACAAAAGTGGGCAAGGAGCTGGGCGTGTTGAAGTAATTTTTTTAAGGAAAGAGAAGTATGGAGATAGAAGTGAGAAGACAGAAGGTAGAATATAGAAGAAAAATCTTAAACAATAACATTTCTGTCTTCTGCCTGCTATCTGCTCATTTCTCACTTTGATGCAATCACACTAATTTCAATATTTACATTCTTCGGTAATCCTTTCACAGCAACGGTTTCGCGCGCAGGAAAATCGCCGCTGAAATATTTTCCATAAATCTCATTAATCGTTGCAAACAAATTCATATCACTTAAAAAAATAGTTGTCTTAACAATATTGCTAAAATCCATTTTTGCTTCCGACAAAATTGCTTTCAGGTTATGCATTACCTGGTGCGTTTCTTCAAAAATATCTTTTGCATCTACATTCCCGGTTGCAGGGTTAATGGCAACTTGTCCTGATACAAATAATAAATTGCCTGCAAACACAGCCTGGTTGTAAGGGCCAATTGGCTCGGGCGCGTTCGGGGTATTAATAATCTTTTTTTCCATCGCGCAAAAGTATATAAAAGTTGAGAGTTATGGAGAAGCTTAGTTGTATCTGTAAATAGTTTTTCTTTGCAGTAAGTTTTGATAAGGTTGAAATCTTATTAATAAAATTCATCCTTAAAAATAATATTAGTAAAGAAACTTTTTTGATGCCATTAATATTAAATATAGATACATCCACAGAAGCCGCAAGTATTTGCCTTTGTAAAGAAGGAAAAAAATTATTATTAATGGAAAATAATGATCAGAAAGATCACGCTGCGTGGTTGCATGTTGCCATTGAAAAGATAATGCGCGATTCAGGAAACGCGATGAAAGATTTAAGTGCGGTTGCAATTACTTCCGGCCCTGGTTCTTACACTGGTTTGCGCGTAAGTATGGCAACTGCAAAAGGCTTGTGTTATGCGTTACAAATTCCATTAATAACAGAAAATACTTTGCAGGTAATGGCTTTTGGAGCGAAGGAAAAAAATACTGATGATGCTATTTTATTTTGCCCGATGATTGATGCGCGCCGCATGGAAGTTTTTACCGCTCTTTACAATAATAATCTCGATGAAATTATTTCGCCAACGGCAATGGTGCTTGATGAAAACAGTTTTTCTGAAGAATTAAAATCGCACAAAATTATTTTTTTTGGAAATGGAAGTAAAAAATGGCAGGCCATTTCTAAATTAGCGGACGATTTCTTTACAGATATACACGTACTCACCGAATATCTTGGAAATTTATCCTATAAAAAATTTATTAATAACCAATTCACCGACATAGTTTACAGTGAACCCGTTTATACCAAGGAATTTTACATTCATACCAAAAAATGAGTATATCATCACATATAAGTTGATATGGCTTCCTTTTACATATTGAGAAGCTAAATTTGTTTGTTCAACTTTTTTAAATTTTGTAAAGCATTTTTTAAACATGACTCTAACTACAAGCAATTATTCGATGGTTGTAAATGCAGACGGATTACAGGGTGCACCTGTAAAAGTGGATTTTATTAACCTGAAAAAAGGCGGGTTAATATTACGCGCATTAAACCATAAACTCCGTCAGCAAATTATCCGCTTGCTCGATGAAAATAAAAAAATGACGGTTACAGAAATTTACGTTCAGTTGCGTTTGGAACAATCTGTCGCGTCGCAGCACCTTGCCATTTTGCGCCGCGCCGGCATTGTAAAAACAGAACGCGATGGTAAGTTTATTTTTTATACCATCAATACTGATCGCCTTTCACACATTATGCATTGTGTGGAAGATTTGATCAATTAATTTTCTATTAAACCCTGACTGTTTCAACCTATTTGAGGGAGAAAGTTTCACGACTTTCTCCCTCTATTTTTTTGCCTAACTTTGCCATAAATTAAGGAACATGGTTATTAAACAATTATATACCGGCTGCCTGAGCGAAGCCGCTTATTATATAGAAAGCAATGGGGAAGCAGTTATTATTGATCCACTGCGCGATATTGATGCTTACCTGCAACTTGCAAAAGATAACAACGCAACGATAAAATATATTTTTGAAACACATTTTCATGCAGATTTTGTAAGCGGCCATTTAGATTTGAGCAAAGCTACTGGCGCGCCAATTGTTTACGGACCCTCAACAGAAACCAATTTTCCAATTCATAAAGCAACAGACGGCGAAGTTTTTAAAATAGGCGAAATAACTATTGAAGTTTTGCATACGCCGGGACATACAATTGAATCTTCCTGCTATTTATTAAAAGATGAAAATAAAAAACCGTACGCAATTTTTACCGGCGATACTTTATTTGTCGGCGATGTTGGAAGGCCCGATTTAAGCAGCGGAAATTTAACCAAAGAAGAACTTGCAGGAATGTTGTTTGATTCACTGCAACAAAAAATAATTTCATTGCCGGGCGATGTAATCGTTTATCCCGCACATGGCCCCGGAAGCAATTGTGGAAAAAATTTGGGCCCTGATACTTCCAGCACAATTGCGGAAGAAATGAGAACAAACTATGCTTTGCAACCGCAAACAAAAGAAGAATTTATTAAGGTATTAACCGGCGGTTTATCTGCGCCACCAACTTATTTTCCTATTAATGCCAAGATTAATAAAGAAGGATACGATAGCCTGGAAGACGTGCTGGAAAAGGGTTTGAAGGCATTAACAACAGAAGAATTTAAAGAATTAATGAAACAGGATGATATGTTGTTGCTCGACACAAGAAATTCTGCAGAGTTTACACAAGGCTATATTCCAGGTTCAATAAGTATTGGTTTAGATGGCCGTTTTGCAGAATGGGCCGGAAGTTTATTGCCATTTGATAAGCCAATGGTTTTGGTTACCGAACCCGGAAAAGAAAAAGAAAGCGCCGTACGTTTGGCAAGAGTTGGCTTTGATAAAATGAAAGGTTATTTAGATGGAAGTTTTGAAAAATGGAAATCCGACGGCAACCCAATTGATTTGATTATAGATGTAGAAGCCGATGAGTTGATGATGGATTTGCCTTTTGATGAAAATATAATTGTGGTTGATGTTCGCCGCGAAACAGAATTTGCAGATGGACATTTGAGCGGCGCGATAAACATTCCTTTAAATGATTTGACCGATCCTGCAAGCATGGCAAATATTGATGATCACCACAACGTGTATGTTCATTGCGCTGGGGGTTACCGAAGCATAATTGCCACATCATTATTCAAACGTCAAGGAATACATAATTTACGCAACGTAGTTGGCGGCTGGACTGCAATAAAAGAACAACCAAACGTTGAAGTTGTGAAAGATGCGAGTGTGCTTAATTAAGTATGAGGTATACTATTAATTTAGAATGATAATTACTTCATATTATATAGCTTCTATCATTCTTATAAGTTTACGATTGTATTTCTAATCGCATACATTACAAGGCCAACGCGGGTTTTCACTTGTAATTTTTCAAATAAATTATCGCGGTAACCATCAATTGTTCGCGGACTGAGAAACATGCTGTCAGCAATTTCTTTGTAAGTCATTTCTGTACAGACCAATTTTAAAAAAGCAATTTCGCGATCATTAAGTGTTACTGAATTTTTTATTTTTTGCTGATTACTATCCGATGTATTAATGCTGTGAATTAATTTTCCAGTTATCATTTCAGAATAGTAATAACCTTTTTGAAAAACAGAATCCAATGCAGCTTTCAGTTCGTTCGGTTCAATATCTTTCAATATATAACCGCGCGCACCATTCTTCAACATTTTTATAATAGCATTGTCATTATCATACATAGAAAGCGCCAGCACTTTTATTTCCGGATGATTTTCTTTTAACCAAAAGGCAGTTTCATAACCATCCATTTCAGGCATATTAATATCAAGCAAAATTATGTCAGGTAAATTTTCTGCATCTAATTGTTGCATAAAATTTTTACCATTATTTGCTTCAAATAAAACAGTATAATCACCAAAACTGCGTATCAGGTTTGCCAAACCATTGCGCAATAAAATATGATCATCAACAAGTACCACAGATGGTTTTGTATTAATCATGTTGTTTTAGTTTTAGCTATTGTATATGGAATTGTAAGCGTAACTGTTGTTCCTTTTCCAAGTGTACTTTCAATAGCAAATATTGAATTGATAAGCTTTGCACGATTATGCATATTTTTTATACCAAGCCCAAAATTATTATTTTCATTCTGCTGAACCGGCGTAAGATCAAAGCCGTCGCCATCATCATTAATAATCACTTCAATTTGATCGCCTTGATAATTTATTAATAAAGAAATATTTTTCGCCTTTGCATGTTTGATAATATTATTTAACACTTCCTGAACAATACGAAAAAGAATGAGTTCTTTTTGTTTATCCAATTTTTGAACAGTTCCTTCTATAAAAAAAACAGTTTCATACAAACCCGATTTACCAATCATGTTAAGTTCATATTCCAATGCGCCGGGCAAACCCATTTCATTAATATAATCCGTATTCATGCTATGCGACAAATGGCGCAAATCCTGAATTGCCTTTCCAACCAGATATTTTGAATCCTGTATTTTTTCCTCCAGCAACACCGGATTATTTTTATCCATTGTACCCAGATGTAGTTTCGCCAAACTCAACACCTGGCCGATATTATCATGTATTTCTTCGGAAATGTTTTTAAGTGTTTGTTCTTGGATTTCGAGTTGGGATTGGAGGAGGATTTGTTGAAAAGTAGATTTCATATTTTCTTTTTCCGTAAAATTTAATCTTTGTTTTTTTCTATAATGATTAAAAAATATTAAAATGAAAACTATGAAAGAAGAAAAAAGAATTATTGAACAGAATATTAAAAAGTAGATATCTGTTTTTGTAGATCTCATTTTAGATTTTTTGGTTTTATTTTTTATCCATCAAAATAACTTTGCCAATAGCAAAATAGTAAAGAATAGAAATAATAAGAGCAAAACTAACAAGAGGATCTACATCTATTCCGTTTTTTATAAGATAATTCATAATACCCCAAATAAATATCTGAATGGTAAAATAAATTAAATTGGATGTATTGAACCAGAAAAAACTATTCTTTCTTAAAGAATCAAATGGGTTTTTATCAATTGAATATTTAAAATAAATAAGGCTGAAAGCAACCAATGCCACATTTGAAATTGTAATATTTATTGAAGGAAAATTATTCAGCTTTTGGAAAAAAAATGAATTTAAAAAACAAAAAAGGAAAAATGCCAGAGGCATGAGTAGAAAACTAAATCTCAGTTTAATAGTTTTAAGTAAAGAAAAATATATTAAAGAGTAAAAGGCAAATGATATAATTACATAAAAATGATAAACGGACGAATTGTTTTTTCTTATAAATGAAAAAAACGTTGCAGTGGATTCACTAATAAATGTTATAAAAAGAAAGATAATTACTAGTTTAATTGGAGTGGTTAAATACCTAAATTTTATAACTCCGATTAAACTAGTAAGAAAAATGACTCCCAAATAAATTATTAATAATAATGAGCTCATTTAAATAATTAATAGGCCATATTTTCTAGAATTATAAAGGACAACACTTTGATCCAGGGCACGGACAAGCATAATCATATGCAGTTATGCTACTTTGACCACTTTTTTTATCAATAGAAAATGTCATTATAGTATAAATTGGGTCTTCTTCATCACTGTTTACTTCATTATAGTTTTTTATACCTAACTGAAATTTAAGTGATTTTATAGGAGTTTGTTTGTGTATTTTTATAAGTTCGTCCCAATCATTTGAATCCAATAGAAAATATTCTGTATTTGCATTAGTGTTAGGATCGAATATTAAAGGGTATTTTTTATAACAGGTAATCATATTTTTTATGCTATCAGGATCACCAATTTTTTGGGGTGGTATAAAATTATGTTCAAGTCTTTCAAAAGTATGTGTATGTTTTAATTTTCGATTTTTCAATAAAATATTGCCAATATTTGTTGAATCTTCTTTTGTTAGCTTACTAGAGTTATCCTTACAACTAGTAATAGAAAAAAGAAATGCGGTGAATACATTAAGTACAAATAAGTTCTGTTTCATTTTAGTTGAGTTTAAGGGATGAATGAATATTTCAACTAAAGCTAAAAATAAATTTCCTCTCAAAAATGAGCCAATCATCAAAACCGTGTTTTCTTTTATTAATACCGTTAAAACACCGTCTCAACTTCCGCTAAAAAACGCTTTCCTGCATTTTTAATCTTCTTCAATTTTATGTCAGCAAAAGCAAATTAGTTTTTGGCTGCACAGATCAAATAGCATTAATCTTTAAGCATTATCCAAAACAATTAATATTTCATTTTAAAAACTTCTGTTTATGAATTACGATTTGGTAGAAAATATTTCTCTCAAAAATCCCGAAAGCAATTTTGAAAAATTTTCTAAAAAAGCCATTCAATGTGTTGAAAATTTTTCGAAACATAATGCAATTATTGATTTAATAGATAACAATGAAATTGAACTGGAACATTTTCATTGTTTATTAAACACGCTTTTTCACCAAGTATATACAAGTTCAACTTCATTTGCACTTGCAGGTGTAATGTGCGATAACAGGTATTTTAAAATCAGGGAATATCTTTTTCATCATGCAGAAGAAGAACAGGATCACTGGAAATGGATTGTACAAAACCTTCGTGACACTGGTTTTGGTGGTCCTGATCCGCGTGAAATATTTCCATCTTTTCATACGCAATCCTATATTTCTTTTGCGATGTATCTCGCACACAAACAACCTGTGGCGCGGCTTGCAATGGCTTTTGTGCTCGAAGGATTAAGCGGGCAACTGGGGATAGAATACGGCGCCAAAGCTGCACAGCAATTGAATTTATCCCGCGAACAAATGTCTTTCTTTTTACTTCACGGCGAATTGGACAAAGGGCACAGTCATGATATTTTAGATGTGCTGAAATATGCACCATTAACACCTTACGAATGGGCATGGTGTGAGTATGCAGCAGAATGCACATTGCATTTGTACCGCAATATGTATAATCATACAGCAACACAATTACACAAAGCAGTTTTAATATAACTCCTATGTGTACAACATGCATTAATAAACCTACGCACTGTAAATTTTTTAATTGTAACCGCATGCAATATCATATACAAACTGCAACAACGCAGCAGCAACGCGAAGCTATTTATTGTTTTCGCTATAGCATTTATATGGAAGAATTCAACAAGCTTCATATACCTGCTGACCATCAAAATAAAATGCTGTTTGATGATGCAGATAAGTACAGCAAACTCTATTATGCTATCGCAGATAAAAATATTGTTGCAACAATACGAGGACAAAGAGGCGCTGAAGGCCCGTTTACAAATACGGACTATAATTTTTTTAAGTTCAGTGAATTTGAAAAATATATTGGCCATCATAAAATGGCAATTGTAAACAGATTAATGGTTGATAAAGAATATCGCCGCTCCACACTTGCGCATGAAATGATGTTGGCCACTTATCTCGGCGGCCTCGAAGTTGGCACCAGGCTTTGCTTTATAACATGTGATGACAAACTGCTTCCGCTTTACCTGCGCTACGGCTTCAGGATTTATACAGAATCTTTCATATTAATCAATGGTGAAAAAAGAAACCGACTTGTTTTGTTTTTATGCGATAAAAAGTATTTGAAAAAAACAAACAGCCCTTTCTTAACCCACTTACCTGAAAGTCTTGATGACAAAGGATATTATGCTCAACTGGTAGAAGAAAAAGTTGGATTTGATTTATTGGATGAAATAGAATCATCAGATTCATCATCTATTATAAAAAATGCAAGCTGATTTTTTATTAATGAAAAATATTTTCTTCAAAAAATTTTCCATAGCCGCGCTAATCATTTTTCACTCCTTATGATTTCTTTATTAATAAATATATACATCGGATATAAAGGATTTGATTGTAAACAAATATTAATTGACAGGTAAACCCGCGAAGCCGAAAACGGGATTTTAGAGTAGGCGATTTCAAAAGTTAACTATTATGGAAAAGCATTTTCATGCGAATAGTAATAAAATAATTATATTTTTTATAGGATTTGTTTTTATAAGTTTTACAGCTTTTTCACAACCTGTAAGCAATATTAAATTTAGAAATTTTAACGCGCCTGCTTATTTCAATTTTAAATCGCCTGCAAATAAACAATTAAATATTATTAAAGATTCAATTTCAAAGATTGATAGTTTGGGTCACAAAAAACTTACTTCGAATGAATCATTTATAGTTAAAGGGCTGCAATTAAAAAAAGATAGCATTGAAAGATTATATTCAACAAAATCAATCAGATATTTACTTAAAACAATTGGTGATTCAATTTTTTATTATAACAAATTAAAAATTACGGTATTCAAACAATTTGCACTTATAAATTTGAAAAAGGCAGCAGATTCTGTATTAAGTATTAAAGGGAAAATTGATAGTTTTCATTTATTTAAAATTCAACTTAAAGAAGCGTATAAGTCGACAAAATATTTTACTTTATTTCCAGCCATATCTACGCAGTCAGCAAAATATTTTTTTGGTGATGGCATTATTTCAGATTCAGGAAAAATAAATAATGATACCATTGATCAAAAAAATTTTTATACTTTTCAAAACTGGAATGTATTCTATAATCAAGGTTCTCAAAATGTATTATTACATTCTGAAATCTTCACTAACTATTTTGGACCATTAAGAATAGAGTTGAGTACTTTTTTTAATCTTCCCAAAACTGATAGTACTTCTAAAGCAAAGGCAGGTTCTGCAAATACAACCTCTTTACTTGCAGCTGGTGGTGGTAATTTAATGCTGCAATTAAAATTTCCTATACTTTATATTCATTCATACAATCAATTGGTCAAATTTCAATCCTTATTTAATCCCAAAATTTCGGCAGACATTAACGATTCTAGTCTTTTTTGTACTTACACAGGAGTTGGTATATATAATATTTTAAGTTTAACGACCTTAGATAATAAGCTTAGTTTTAGCGCGGAGGCGTCATATTCACAAACATGGGGAAATTCAATTTTTATGAATGAACTTGGATTAGATGGAAGTCAGAGAAAATCTTTTAATCTATGGTCTTTTACATTCGGTTTTCAACTAGTAAAATCCTTTGGAATAAGGTACACATGGTACTCGAGTCAAAATAGTTTTATTAACACCAAACTAAGCAATAATAATGTAATATCATTTAATACTAGTTTTTAACTAAAACATTATTGATTGCTTTTTATTAAAGTAAAATTTCGCCGCACTAACCTTGCGGCGGTTCCTTTTCGTCAATCCACAATTTTAAATTGTCCGCGCTCCAAGTGTGTTTCCATCTTCGGTGCGTCCAAAGCCACATGGATGGGTGTTGGCGGAGTGTTTTTTCTAAATTATAAATATAGCGGCGCGTGAGTTCGCCTTCGGGTAATCGAGCAGGATTGTCTGATAACACTTCTAATCTTGCACGATAAAAACCTCTTTTTGTTTTATATAAATTGGCAAACAAAACCGGAATGTCAGCAATGCGCGCGCCTTTTTCCGGCGTTTGCATAAATGGCGTTGGCTGATTAAAAAAGTATAACCAATACGAACTTGAAATTTTTGCCGGCGCCTGGTCTGCAACAAGTGTAAGCATATACTGCGAATTTCTGTATTGCATTATCTCACGGCTTAATTTTTTTGCTGATAACAATTTGGTGCCGGTGCGCGATCTTATCTTTAAAAAAATGCGGTTGAATATTTCATTTTCTATCGGCATATACACAACCATAAATTGGTAATCCACGCAATAAGGCATCGTAATATTTGCAAGTTCCCAATTAAAATTATGGCCCAAATGCAATTGGCATTTTCTGCCTTGTTTATAATAATTATTAATAAGCTCGGGGTTATCAATAATAAAATGTTTGGTAAGAAATGAGTTTGATGCAGACACCAATTTTATTGATTCAATAAAATTATCGGCAAAATTTTTATAAAATTCTTTGGCAATAATAATACGTTGCTCAATTGTTTTTTCAGGAAATGCAATGGCAAGATTTTTCATTACAATATTTTTCCTGTAGCGCATGATGTAATATACAAACAGGTAAGCGCCATCTGCAATAATATACAAAGCGCGCATTGGCAACAGTGATAATAAATACAATAATCCGTAAACGAGATAATACATTGCTCAAAAAAAAGAACAAAGTTAAGAATGAAGTATGAACTATAAAGTAGAAAGTATGAAGTATGAAGTATGAAGTATGAAGTATGAAGTAATTTTGCGAACACAATATACTTTATAGTTTATACCTCATACCTATTAATCAGTTTTTCCAATTTTTTGCTTCCTGTTCTATGTGGTGCAGATTTATTTTTACTTTAAATTTATTTTTTAAATGCCTTGCTAATGCATCAGCGGCGTATACGCTTCTATGTTGTCCGCCGGTGCATCCGAAACTTATTTGCAAATTTTTAAAATCGCGTTTTATATAATCTTCCACAGCAATATCCGTAATATCAAAAACGCTGTTTAAATAATCGGGCATTTTCGTTTGTTGTTCTAAAAAATCTTTTACACCTTTATCGCGGCCAGTTTGTTTTTTAAATTCTTCCACGCGGCCAGGATTTAAAATACTTCTGCAATCGAATATAAATCCGCCACCATTGCCGCTTTCATCAACAGGCAAACTTTTTTTAAAGGAAAAACTATTAATGTTTACAACAAGCGGCGTTTGTTCATTTGCGCTCAATGGTTCAAAACGTTTTATAATTTCATCCTCAACAATCAGGTTTAATAATCTTTCAAATTCAGGTAAATTCAAATCGATATTTTTCTGCGGTAAAAACCCTTTCAGGTTTTTTAATCCTAACGGAATGCTTGTTAAAAAATGTGCTTTTCTTTCAAACAATCCACGAAAACCATATGCGCCAAGCACCTGTAATAATCTTATTAATACATATCCGTTATATTGACTTACAAAACGTGAACGATCAATTGTTGTTTGCAATTCATCTTCTGCGCAGCTTATATAATAATGCAATAAATTATTTTTCCATTCATCGCTTAATCCTGCTTTTGCCTGCCAAAGCATCGATGCAACATCGTATTGCAACGCACCTTTCATGCCGCCCTGGAAATCTATAAAATGTACTTCTTCATTTTCAATCATAATATTCCTGCTTTGAAAATCGCGGAACATAAAATATTTATGATCAGAAAAAGTTAAGTAATTGCTTAATGATTCAAAATCATCAATCAGCTTTTCTTTATCGTATGGAATTTGTAAAGTGTCTAAAAAATAATATTTAAAATATAACAAGTCGCTGAGAATTGCCTGCTTGCCAAATTCTTTTGACGTGATGCTCCAATTGTAATCAAGGTTATTATCACCTTTAATTTGCAAGTGCGCAAGCGCTTTTAAACTTTTTTGAAAAAGAGAAAATACATAATCATTAAAGTTATTTTCTTCTAACTTGTTTAATAAAGAAATATCGCCAAAGTCTTGCTGGATGTAGATTGTATTGTTTTCATTCACTCCATAAATTTCAGGAACCGGGCAACCGGCTGCATAAAAATGTTTGCTGAAATTGATAAAAGTTTTATTCTCCTTAATATTATTATTGTAAGTAGCAATAAACGTTTTTTCATTTGTATTAATGCGAAAATAAATTCTGTTGCTTCCTGATTGCGGAATTTTTTCAATGGAATTTATAGCACTGTTGCTGTATGATGCAAATAATAATTTTATATTTTCAATAATGGCCTGCATAATTTATTAATAAGCTAAAAAATATTTTTTGTTGAAAATGATAACGCTGAAACCATGCATTATATTTCTGTTTTTACATCATTTGATGCAGTATTTATTGGCCTTCTTGGTTGCAATAGTTTTGCGATTAATCCTGTCCAGCCAGTTTGATGTGAAGCACCAAGGCCTTTGCCATTATCGCCATTAAAATATTCGTGAAACAAAATGTAGTTATTAAAATCAGGATCGGTTTGCAATTTATCATTATCACCAAACACAGGCCTGCGGCCATTTTCATCGCGCAAAAATAATTTTATTAATCTTTTTGAAAGCTCTGTTCCAATTTCATTCAATGATAAATATTGCCCTGAGTTGGTTGGATATTCTACTTTAAAATCATCTCCATAATAATGATAAAATCGTTCCAGCGATTCTATAATCAAAAAATTTACAGGCATCCAAATCGGTCCGCGCCAGTTGGAATTTCCACCGAATAATGGAATGGGAGATTCTGCCGGCGCATATTTTACGCTTAATACTTTTCCATCAACATAAAACTCATACGGATTATTTTCATGAAATTTTGATAGTGCGCGCACGCCAAACTCACTTAAAAATTCTGTTTCATCCAGCATGCGTTTTAATATCATTTTCATCCGGTGCCCGCGCAATAATGATAGTAAATGTTTTTCTTCCATTCCTTTTTCATGCCAGCGCGAAACCAGGCTTGCAAGGTCTGGCCGGTTATCTAAAAACCATCTCAAGCGTGCTACAAATTGTGGTTGAGATTGCATCAGTTCATCATCCAAAACTTCCACTGCAAACAATGGTATTAATCCAACCATTGAATGTATTTTCAATTTTATTGTTTCTGCGTCGGGCAATTTTAATGCATCATAATAAAATTCATCAATGTCATCCCACAAACCAATTCCATCTACGCCCATGCTCGCCATTGCATCTGCGATATATAAAAAATGCTCGAAAAATTTTGTAGCCATATCCTGGTAAACAGGATTTGTTTTTGCAAGCTCCAATGCAATGCGCATTAAATTTAATGAATACATCGCCATCCAGCTTGTGCCATCGGCTTGTTCAAGATGCCCGCCAGTTGGCAGTTGTGCGCTGCTGCGATCAAACAAACCAATATTATCCATTCCTAAAAATCCGCCTTCAAAAATATTATTTCCTTCTGCATCTTTTTGATTTACCCACCATGTAAAATTCAACAACAGCTTATGAAAAATAGTTTCTAAAAAAGCTGTGTCACCTTTTTCATTATTATTACGTTTATCAATTTCATACAAACGCCACGCGGCCCATGCATGCACTGGCGGATTGGTATCACTAAATTTCCATTCGTATGCTGGTAGTTGACCGTTGGGATGCATGTACCATTCGCGCGTTAATAATGTCAATTGTTTTTTTGCAAAATCAGGATCTATTAATGAAAAGCTGATGCAATGAAAAGCCAGATCCCACGCGGCATACCAGGGATATTCCCATTTATCCGGCATAGAAATGATGTCTTCATTATTCAGCGTGCGCCATTCTGCATTGCGTCCTTTTAATCGTGAAGCAGGCGGCGGCGGTTGAGATGGATCACCTGTGAGCCACTGATTAATATTGTAATTATAAAATTGTTTGCACCAAAGCATTCCTGCAAAAGCCTGGCGCTGTATCATTTTTTCTTCATCACTTTTAATGCCTGTTTGCAAATCATTATAAAAAGAATTTGTTTCATTAATGCGCGCAGAAAAAATAGCATCAAAATCTGTAAACGGATTTACATTATTATTTGGTTCCATCCGCAAGCGGATTGTTTTTGTACCACCTGCTTTTATATTAATATCATAGTTAAGCGCAGCTTTGGTTCCGCGCTGGTTTACATTAATCGCATTGCTATTTCCGTGCGTAATAAACTCATTAATGCCATCTTTAAAATATCCAACTTTATCAACGCCGTATAATTTTTTTGTGTTCGTTTCATTATCACAAAAAAGAATTGGCGCATGCTCATTCACATGCATAATAAATTCACCAAGCCGGTGTTCAATAAAAATATTACTGTTGTTTGATGGAAATAAATTCGGTTTATAATCGTCATAACCCCACGCCCATGTGTTGCGAAACCACAATGTCGGCATCACGTTTAATGATGCATCTTCATCGCCGCGGTTATTAATTGTTATCTTAATAAGCAAATCATTTTCATCTGCTTTTGCATATTCTATAAATACATCAAAATATTTATTGCTGTTAAAAATGCCCGTGTCCATCAGCTCAAACTCTGCGTCCAGCCTAGTTCTGCGATGATTTTCATCAACCAATAATTTATACGGAAATTCTGTTTGAGGATATTTATACAACATCTTCATATAAGAATGTGTGGGCGATGAATCTAAATAATAATACAACTCCTTCACATCTTCACCATGGTTTCCTTCCAAACTTGTAAGCCCGAATAAACGTTCTTTAATAATCGGATCTTTTTTATTCCACAAAGCAATTGCAAAACATAACCGTTGTTTATCATCGCAAATTCCACCAATGCCATCTTCGCCCCAGCGCCAGGCTTTACTGCGCGCCATGTCATGCGTTGTACTCAGCCAAGGTTCGCCATCTTCACTATAATCTTCACGCACCGTTCCCCATTGGCGATCGCTAACATAAGGCCCCCATTTTTTCCAATCTTTATTTTGTAAACGCTCTTGTTCTTTATTCATTAAATTTTTTTGTAGCCATCAGTTGATTAATAATTGAGCATCCGTTGCGTCGCACACTTGTACGGGAGTGCTGTAATGAGCAGTGATTTTGCTGTTAGCCGTTAGCTATTAGCCATTAGCTAAAAGCCAACAGCTAACGGCTAACAGCTAATAGCCAAACATCATCCATTCGTACTAAATCCCGGATACAACGTCATGCCGCCATCAACAAATAAAGAAATGCCTGTTACATAATCACTGTCATCACTTGCAAGCCAAACTGCGGCGTTGCCAATATCATCTGGCTGCCCAATTCTTCCATAAGGAACCAGCGTTAATAATGATTGCAACGCTTCAGGCGTTTCCCACGCAGCTTTATTAATAGGCGTTTGTATAGCACCCGGACAAATGCTATTAATGCGGATTTTTTTACCTGCATATTCCTGCGCAATACTTTTCATCATCAGCATAATGCCGCCTTTGCTCGCAGCATAGTTTGCATGCCCGCCCCAAGGAATCACTTCGTGTACACTGCTCATACAAATAATTTTTCCCGCAGCTTTCGATCTTTCCGGAACAACGCCGCGACGCAAAAATTCTTTAACAGCTTCACGCGCGCACAAAAATTGTCCGGTTAAGTTTACACCAATAACCGTGTTCCACTGCGCGAGCGTCATCTCTGCAAAAGAAGAATCGCGTTGCAAACCGGCGTTGTTTATTAATATATCAACAGTGCCAAATTGCGCAATCACATCAGCAAACATTTTAATTACTTCATCTTCTTTACTTACATCGCATTGATAAGTAATTCCATTGCCGCCGGCATTTTTAATATCTGTTAAAACCGCTTCAGCAGCGGGTTTCGTGGCATCAACCGGATGATTGATAATAACTGTTGCGCCAGCCAGCGCCAATATTTTTGATACACCGGCGCCAATTCCTGAACTCGCTCCGGTAATAATTGCAATTTGTCCCTGTAATTTTTTTTCCATTTTTTTAAGATTTATTAATAGCGAAAATTAAGTTGTTTTTTTGATCGGAAAATAAAAGATTTGAACGTTGTATTGCGTAACATTATTAATGAACGATAGTTCTTTTTAATGTTACTGAATATTTTTTTATCTTACTGCCGCTCGTTCATTAATCAATCCGAATGTCATCATCAATTCCGCTGGTTCAGTTACAAAATATTTCCAGAAAATACTATTTGGGCAAAACCGAAATAAGTGCGCTTGATAATTTAAATTTTCAAATTAATAAAAATGATTTTGTTGTTTTGGCCGGCCCTTCGGGCAGTGGCAAAACAACATTATTAAATATCATTGGCTGCATCGATAAACCATCTGCAGGCAAAGTTTTTTTTGAAGAAAAAGAAATTACAGATACGCCGCTGGAAAAGCTTAATCACCTGCGTTTACAAAATATTGGTTTCATTTTTCAGTCGTTTAATTTAATACCTGTTTTAACTGCGTTTGAAAATATTGAACTGCCATTATTATTTAAAGGATACGATGAAAAGACAATAAAAGATCTTGCCGAAAAATTTTTACAGCGCATGGGCATTGCAGATAAAATGCATCAAAAACCTGCAAACCTTAGCGGCGGCCAACGACAAAGATTAGCCATAGCACGCGCTTTGGCGGGAAACCCATCATTAATAATTGCTGATGAACCAACCGCAAGCCTTGATAGAAAAAATGCTATTGCAATAATAGAATTATTAAGAGAATTGAATGATGAATTGGGTGTAACAATTGTTCTCGCATCGCATGATCAGATGATTATTGATCATGCAAAAACAAAATTATTTATGCAGGATGGAAAGGTTGTTAATGTGTGAATCATTAATGATAAGCGATGGCTGTTGGCCAAATCATTTTTTTTATAAATTTTATTAATAAAAAAATACACAATTAAATATTTATTCGGCCATCAATCATCGGCCATCGACCAACGATACAACTATGCAAAATAACAACGCGCACCAATGGAGAAATTTCAGCAAGCTTTTAAAACTTGCTTACAGAAATTTATTCCGTAATAAACGCCGTTCTTTTTTCGCAATATTAATTGCCGCTTCCGGTTGCGCTGCGTTGAGTGTTGCCATCGGTTATTATAGTTTTTCAATTTATAGTTTGCAGGAACTCACTATCCGCAATGGTTTCGGCGGATCAAGCGGCTCTGGCCATGTGCAAGTTTTTGATAACCGAATGATAGAACAATCCGAACAACGGACGATGGAATTTGGTATTAGTAATGTGAATGCATTAATGAATGAAATAAAAAAGGATGACGATGTTGATTATGTGTTGCCTCGAATTGAATTTGGCGGATTGATTTCTAACGGCGAAAGATCGGTGCCTTTTAAAGGTTTTGGAATTGATGCAGAAAAAGAAATGAAATTGTGGTCAGGCTTATCTGCCATTAATCCGAAGCTGAAATTGGATCAGCAATTATTGCCTTTGCAAAATGGAAAGCCGGGAATTATTTTAGGCAAAACACTTGCAAATTCTTTGCACGCAAAGGTTGGCGACATGATGATGATGTACAGCACAACTGTTGATGGCGCTATTAATGCGACTGATGTTGAGCTGCTCGGAATTATGTCGACCGGCGTTAGTGAAACGGATAAATATTATTTATTAACTAACATTACTATCGCGCAAAAATTGATTAATACCGATAAAATAAGTTTGCTTTCTATAATGTTTAAAAACAGGAAACAGTTTGATAATAAAATAAAAACGCTGCAATTAAATCTTGCTAAAAATAATGCTACAAAAAATTTAAAATTAATTCCGTGGAGTGAACAAGCTGCATTTTATATTTCTATTCGCGACATTTTTAATATCATTTTTATTTTTATGGGCACTATTATTTTAGTAATTGTTTTACTCAGTTGCTGGAATATTATGAACATGACAACGATGGAAAGAATCCGCGAAATCGGCACATTAAAAGCCATTGGTTTGAGCACAAAAAACATTACTTCCATGTTTATGCTCGAAGCTTTTTTAATTGGTGTAATTGGTGTTTTTATTGGCATGGTTGCGCAATTAATTATCTCGCAAATTATTAATGCATTGCATATTATTATGCCGCCCGTTCCCGGGATGAGCCGGCCTTATACGCTGCAAGTGTACGCTGCCACTTGGTTTCATCCATTAATAGCTGTAGGAATTATTGCGGCAATAACTGTTTCAAGTTTTTCTTCTTTAATAATTATTAAAAGATTTTCCATTGTTGAATCGCTTGATCATAGTTAGAATTTGGATTCAAAAAAGATGACTGTTGACTGATGACAGATGACAGATTTTGTGCGAAGTTTTTTGAAATAATATTAATCGTGTACCAGAAAAATATTTTTAAAGATGAGATTATTTATAAGATTAATGCTGTTATTAATCGCACCATTTATTTTACATGCACAAACAAAAATAAATGCTAACGAAATACTTCGCCAGGCAGAATTAAAACGAATGCCGTGGCAACAGATGTCGATGTATGCAACTATAAATGATGTTGGTAACGAAAAAAATGCGAACGCTGTTTATCATCTTTTCTTTGATAATAATAAAGTGCTTGTTGCCTGCGATGAACCGTTATCGCAAAAGGGAAATTTATTATTGTTGCAAAACAATGATATGTTTTTATATATAAAATCGACCGCGCAACCAATGAAGATTACGCCACTGCAGCGGCTATCAGGCTCTGTTTCTTTCATTGATATCGCAAAATTAAACTGGACAAAAGATTATGCACTTGACTCTGCAAAAATTATTAATAATGAAAAGAAAGAAATTTATTTTTTTCAATTGCATGCAAACGCAAATGATATTTCTTACAAGAAAATAAATTTGTGGATAGATAAAAAAAGCAATCAGCCGCTGAAAGAAGAAATTTATTTAAGCTCCGAAAAATTGTATAAAACAATTGTGTTTACCAAATATGAAATTATTTCCGGCAAAGAAATGAACACACAAATTGAATTCATTGATCATTTTAATAAAGAAAAGAAAACAACAATTATTTTTTCAAAAGAAAAACAGGAAAAAAATTTACCGGCAAATTATTTTATAACAGAAAAAATGGCTGAAATTTCTAAAGAAATAATTTCAGCAAATTAAGTCGCAAAATTTTTATTATAAACCTTTCTCTGCAAGCCGCTCCTGCACTACATCTAAGCATTTGCCAACGGTATTTAATTTTACGATGGTTTCATTTTTTATTTCGATGCCATATTTATTTTCGGCTTTAATAACAACGTCAACCATATCTATGGAATCCATATTTAAATCATTTACAAAATCAGTATCGTCGTTAATGGTTGCGAGTTTTGCTTTGTCATCATCATGCATATATTCGCCCATTAATGATTTTAAATCTTCCAGCAATACAGCTCTTTCCATAATTTATTATTGATTATATTTTTTAAAAATAACGCAACTGTTTACATCACCAAAACCAAAATTGGCTTTTATTATTGTATTGATTGTTTTATTCATCGGCTTTTTTACAATGCAATCTTCATTAATAATTTCTAAAATTTCCGGTTGAATATTTTCGCAATTCATATTCGGCTGAATAAAATTTTCATGCAGTTGTAACAGCGCAGCAACACATTCTATAGAACCTGTTGCACTGATGCAATGCCCCGTTAATGATTTGGTAGTATTAATAAAAGGAAAATCATTTCCCTTACGATTAAGCGCTGCAGCCCAGTTTGCAATTTCCATTTTATCGGCGCCAGTTCCAGTAAGATGGCCGCAAATTAAATCGATCTCATTTGCATTAATATTCGCATTTTTAATCGTGGTTTCAATACATGCGCGAACGCCCGCAGAAGCAGGCGCAGTCATGCTTCCGCAATTGCGTTGGCCGCCGCTGTTTACAAAGCCACTAATAATTTCACCATAAATAATTGCATTTCTTTCAAGCGCAGTTTCTAAATCTTCCAGTATTAATGCGCCTGCGCCACTACCGTGAACAAAGCCTGCACTGTCAACACTCATCGGCCTGCTTGCGCCTTTCGGATCATCATTAAAATTTCTGTTGAGCACACGCATTGCATCAAACACGCCCCAAATATATTTGCTGCTTGCTTCGCAACTGCCAGCTATCATACGTTTTGCATTGCCTGTTTTTATTTTTTCATACGCCATCACCACAGCTTCTGTGCCTGTGCTGCATGCGCTGCTATTCGCAGTCACTTGGTTGCCCAAACCAAACATGCCACCAATATAAGCACTCGCGCCACTGGTCATTAATTGCTCAATATGGCGAACGCCTAATTTTTGAACTTCATTGTTTTCATAAAATTGAATGGCGTAACGCATATGGTCAACATCGCAAACACCGTTGCCAAATACGCAACCTGTTTCATAATCAACTTCATTATTATTAATTGATAGATCGGCATTCGTCCATGCTTCAATAGCCGCTGCCAGCGCGTATTTTACGGTTGTGCTGCGTAAACTTTTAAATGCACCAGGGCTTAAATAAGGTTTTAAAATTGCATCATCAAAAGCTACCGGAACACCAGCCACGCAACAACCCATTAATCCATCTTTGAGTTCCTGCAAAAAATGAAGCCCGCTGATGCCATTTTTTATAGCATGTGTAAACTGCGGAATATTTATTCCATTGGGCGCTACCACTCCGAGGCCGGTTATAACTACACGCTTCATTATTTTTTTTCGAAAATTATTTTTTTATAAAAAGCATACCACTCATGTTGCCAAAACAAAGCAAATTATTTTCCTTATCTTTTAATGAAATATTGCAATGCAATTTGCCATGGCGAAAAAATATTTTTTCTGAATGAACAAAAACTTTTTGTCCCGGCAATACTTGTTTTTTGAATTTGATATTTGTTTCCGTAAGTAAGGTTATCATGTTTGTGAAGGCCGTTTCGCCAGCGTGCATCATCAGGTAAATTCCAAAAGCAACCATACCAATTTGCGCCATTATTTCTGTAAGTAATACGCCCGGCGTTACAGGAAAACCGGGGAAATGGCCTTTATAAAAATCTGCATCCTGCTTTAAAAAAAAATTTCCTTCAATACGCTTATCATCAAGATAAGTTATTTCATCAATAAAACGAAAAGGCGGCTGGTGAGGAATTTTATTAATAACTGCCGCAATGATTTCTGCTGATTCCATTGTTATCAAAGATAACGCAGGCTGTTATTAATAAGGCAAGAGAAATTATTTTTATGAAAAGAAAATACATATTTATAATAAATATTTTTCTTCAAAATGAATGACGTTTTCTTTTAATAAAGCCAAGCTCACACATAAATTCTGTCAATCGCATCTTTGTATTTTTTCCATAATTATTTTGCGCTTGAGGCTCAGTTTTGGCGTCATTTCGCCGCTTTCGATGCTCCATTCCTGCGGTAGCAATTCAAACTTTTTTATTTGTTCAACGTGATTGAAATTATGGTTGTATGTTTCAATAATATTGTTATAAAATTTCACCACTTCAGGATGATGAATCATTTCATTATTTGTTGTGAATTCAATATTATTTTGCTTGCACCATTCTTTTAAATTTATAAAAGAAGGAACGATTAATGCGCCAACAAATTTTCTTTCAGGCCCAACGATAATGAGTTGTTCTATAAAACGCGATTCTTTTAATTTGTTTTCAATGGCCATTGGCGCAACATATTTTCCGCCGCTGGTTTTAAACAATTCTTTTTTACGATCCGTAATGCGCAGAAAAATTTCATCTTCAAAAGCACCGATATCGCCTGTGTGCAACCAGCCATTAATAATTGTTTCCGCAGTTAAATCCGGGCGTTTATAATAGCCAACCATCACGGTTGGGCCCTTTACGCAAATTTCTCCGTCTTCTTCTAATTTCAATTCAACGCCTTTAATAACTGGGCCAACTGTGCCATATTTGGAGCGGCCCGGCGCGCGGCCATTAATAGAAATTACAGGAGAATTTTCCGTTGGCCCGTAACCTTCATACAAAGGAATTTTTGCTGCGTTAAAAATGCGCATTAATCTTTCCTGGCAAGCGGCGCCGCCGGTTACAATGGTTTTAATATTTCCACCAAGCGCATCTCTCCATTTATTAAAAATTAATTTATTGGCGATGGCAAGTTGCATGTTGTAAAAGACGCCCAAATTTTTTCTGTTGTCATATTTTTTTCCAAGGTTCACGGCCCAGAAAAATAATTTTCTTTTAATGCCGGTTTGCTCAGAACCTTTCGCCATGATGCGTTCATACACTTTTTCAAGCAGGCGCGGAACGGTTGTAAAAATATCCGGATGCAGTTCCTGCAAATTCACAACAATAGTATCGAGGCTTTCTGCAAAATAAATACTGTAGCCGCTGAACATATAAACATAGCTCACTACTTTTTCGAAAATATGATTAAGCGGTAAAAAACTTAAAGCTTTATGTGTCGGGTTATCTTCAAAAGGAAAACTTTCTTTTGATAAAAAAATGCAGCTTACAATATTGCAGTGGCTCAGCATCACGCCCTTTGGAATGCCCGTGGTGCCTGATGTGTAGATGATGGTTGCCAAATCATGTTCGCCAACTTTTTGTTTTGCGGCTTCTGTTTTTTCAGCCCAGTCATTATTAAAAGGGATTAATAATTTACTCCAGTGATCGGCGCCGGCAATTTCATTAAACGTAAAAATATTTTTTAAAGAAGGAATATTTATTTGCAGGCTTTTTATTTTTTCGAGCAATTCTGCACTGCTTACAAAAACATATTTTACAGATGCATCATTAAAAATAAATTCAATTTCGCTGTTGCTTGTTGTTGGATAAACGGGAACGAGAATGGCGCCGGACTGCTGCACAGCCATATCTGCAATTAACCATTCTGGCCGGTTGTTTGAAATGATGGCAATTTTATCGCGGCTCTCCGTCGTCATATCATTTCCCGAAACGCCAAGTTGCAAAAGGCCGGCAGTAAGGCTGTTTACATTATCAAGGATTTCTTTGGTAGAATACGTTTTCCATTGGCCGTTTTCTTTGCCGGCAAGCATATCTTGTTTTGGAAATTTTTCTAACTGATAATTAATGCAATCAAACAATCGTTTAGGATTTGTCATGAAACGTTTTTGCTATTAATAAAAAGCTCAATTAATAATCTGCCGGTGAAAGGATTGCGACGCAACGATGATGCTATGAAAAACTAAAGCTGGTATTATAAATATAGAAACATGGTTATTCCGCAAACAATTACTTGCAGCGATTAAACTACGAAATTTAAATTATGTAAAAAATAAATCACTTCAAATAAATGAAACGCTTTGTTAATGCGACTGGTAATATTGGCCTTCCGGCAATTTGAAAATGCGGCCGTTTTGGAAAGCAGTAAATTTTTTATATTCTTCAGCATGAGTGCCGGCCCATGTTTCAAAGGTTTGCGAATTATCTGCTTCGCCAAAAAGCCATTGATTGTATGCATTAAACATTCCTGATTTTATTAATTGCTGCTGATAATCAAAAAGGCGAAATGGAAATTTTGCGGCATATTTTTCGAACCAGTCAGGCACAAACCTTGCGCGCAAAACAGATAAAGTTTGCGCCGTAATACCTTGCGAAATGGATGAAGATTCACTGGAAAGTGTAGTTAAAAATGCACTTATAAAAGCATTTTTTGCTTCCTTTTTTTTCTGTGCTTCTATGTTGGAAAAAAGTTGTTTGTAACCATCTTCAACCAAATCTTTTATTTCACTCGTGCGTTTGCTGTAGCTTTCTATATTCACAAAAATTTCTCCGTAAATAATGCTCCATGCAAAATTTTGTTTTGAATAATAATATTTACACGCATTGGAATAATTGCCGGAAAAACCGGGATCGGATTCAATTCCTTTTTCCCAAAGTTTAATCGCATCATCGCCGGTTTTTGTGCCAAGCACTTCGCCATATTCGTTATATAAAACGCCGCTTTTCGGATATTTTTTTAAAGCATCTTTATACATTTTCTCACAATCTTTTCTTGCATCTGTTGCTTTATAAATCATGCCAAGAATTTGGTAAGACTGTACATCTGCATCACTTCGCTCAGCCAGTGGCCGCGCGGTGTTCAGCGCTTTCGGATAATCTTTTTGAAGATAATAAGTAAAAGAAAGATCTTTCAAAACTTCCAGGTTGTTCGGATCTTGTTTTAATGCATTGTTTAAAACAATAATGGCATTTGCATAATCGCCATCACGCGTAAAAGTTTTGGCAGTTTCCTGCATCGCTTTTACATCCTGCTGCTGCGCGCGCAATGAAAAATTTATCGTGATAAATAAAGTAAGAAGAATTATTAATCGTTTCATAAGCGGCAAAGTTAAAGGATTGCGTTTAGTGGCAAAGCGGTAATGGTTAAAGTTTGGTTATGTACTTATTTAAAATTTTTGTTTTATACAGTAACGGTCTATATCATCATGTATAATTTTGCGTTGCAAACCTTCATGGTTTTGTGTAATGTTTTTTATAAAATCAAAAATTAATTTATCAAGTGCGTTAATAATCCGTCTCTTAATTTCGGTTCAAACCAGGTACTTTTTGGCGGCATAATATTTCCGCTGTCGGCAGTCGCAAACAATTGTTCAATGCTTACAGGATACAGGCTGAAGGCGGCTTTCATCTCTCCGCTGTTAACGCGTTTTTCGAGTTCACCAAGCCCGCGGATGCCACCAATAAAATCGATGCGTTTATCTGTGCGCTGATCTTTTATACCCAATAATTTTTCTAAAATATTTTTTTGAAGAATAGAAACATCAAGCACGCCAATCGGATCAATTGAAAATGAATTTTCTTTAGCAATTAATTTATACCAATTGCCATTAATAAACATTCCAAATTCATGAAACTGCGTTGGATGAAATGCTTTGTCAATTTTTTCAACGACGAAATCTTCATCAAGTTTATTAATAAATTCTTCATCATTCATTCCGTTTAAATCTTTCACCACACGGTTATAATCGAGTATGCTTAATTGATTGGATGGAAATAATGTTGTCAAAAAATAATCGGCATTTTCATTTTTATTATCGCCAAATTCTTTACGCACTTTTGCTGCAGAGGCCGCGCGGTGATGTCCATCTGCAATGTATGTGAAGGGAACATGCTCCGCGAAATTTTTTGTTATGCGATCGTTGGTTGCATCATCATTAACAACCCACAAAATATGCTGCACTTTGTCATCCGCAATAAAATCATAATCCGGAACATGGCTTGCTTTCCAGTCTTCAATTTCTTTATTTAAGCGTTCATTTGTTTGATACGCGAGAAAAACATTTCCTGTTTGCGCGCCAATAGTTTTCATGTGCGTGATGCGATCCAATTCTTTATCGGGCCTTGTTAATTCGTGTTTTTTAATAATGCCATTTTCATAATCATCAACAGCACTTACACAAACCAAACCGGTTTGGCTTTTGCCATTCATTATTAATGTGTAGATATAAAAACAATCTTTTTCTTCGCTGAATAAAATTGATTTATTAATAAAGTTGTGTAAATTTTCTTTTGCTTTATCATACACATGCTGGCTGTGCGTATCAATATCTGCAGGCAAATCGATTTCAGATTTTGTGATATGCAAAAATGAATTTTCATTTCCTGCAGCTTCAATCTTTGCTTCTTCAGAATTCAATACATCATAAGGTTTTGATGCAACTTGTTTTGCAAGATCTGTTTTTGGTCGAAGTGCTTTGAACGGTTTTATAATAGCCATAATTAATTTTTAAATCATCCTTTTTTATTTGCAAAATCTTTCATCAAATCCGTTAATGCCTGCACGCTTGATAATGGCAAGGCATTGTATAAACTTGCGCGAAAACCACCAACGCTGCGGTGACCTTTAATGGCAACCATTCCATTTTCTTTGCAACTTGCTAAAAATTCTTTTTCCAAATTTTCATCATCAATTACAAAAACAACATTCATTTTGCTGCGATCTTCTTTCGCAACTGTTGCACGAAAAATGGGTAAACTATCTAACGTATCATACAGCAATTTTGCTTTTATATTATTAATCTTTTCAATTGCGCTAACGCCGCCTTGTTGTTTCAACCAGCGCAACGTAAGCATGCAAACATACACTGCAAAAACCGGCGGCGTGTTTAGCATTGATCCGTTTTCAATATGGCTGCGGTAATCCATCATCGTTGGCAATTTGCGCGAAACTTTTCCGAGTATATCTTTTTTTACAACAACAATATTTACGCCTGCTGCGCCGATATTTTTTTGCGCGCCTGCATAGATTAAATCGAAGCGATTAAAATCCATAACATGACTTAAAATATCACTGCTCATATCTGCGATTAATGGAATATTTGTTTGTGGAATATCCAGCATTTCTGTTCCTTCAATTGTGTTGTTAGTTGTATAATGAAAATATTTTGCGTTGGATGGAATGGTATAATTTTTTGGTATGTACGTATAATTTTTATCCTTTGAAGAAGCAACCACCTCAACATTGCCATACAATTTTGCTTCTTTAATAGCTTTAGTTCCCCAAGTGCCACAATCGAGATATGCAGCGGTTTCATTTTCATTTAATAAATTCATCGGCACCTGGAAAAATTGCGTGGATGCGCCACCATGCAAAAACAAAATTTCATGTCCATCATCAAGTTGCATCAACTCTTTTAATGTAGCAATAGCTTCATCAAGCACAGCCTGAAAAAGCGAAGTACGATGGCCGATTTCTAAAATAGATAAACCCGTATTGTTGAAATTAATAATCGCTTCGCTGGCTTCTTTAAAAACTTCTTTAGGCAAAATACTTGGCCCAGAATTAAAATTATGAATCACGATAAAAGTTTTTATTAATAATGGAGTTGCAAGTTAGGAAAGAAGTATGAACTATGAAGTATGAGCTGTTAGCTGTTAGCTGTTAGCTGTTAGCTTAAAATTAGGTAGCGTAAGATAATATAAAAGACTTCATAGTTTATAGTTCAAACTTCATACTTACTCCTCTCTGCCTTTGATGTTTCCGTTTTTCCATTGCAGGTTTAGGTTATCAATTTCTTTTAATTCCGCTTCTGTAAAATCTTTATTAATAAGCTTTGAAAGGTCCGGCTGGCCTGCATTTACCCATGCTGTGTACCAAAAACATGCAACTGCATAAATGGATTGGCGCATTCTTCGCTCAACCATATTGTTTATTTTTTTATTGTACGTTTTTGTGTAAGCGCTTGAATATTGTTTTACTACAATTCCATTTTTTTCTTCAAAAGCAAACTGCTGGTCTTTTGGAAAATGATTGCTTAATTCTTTTTCAAATTTTAAAACTGTATCAGCTTCTGCAGCGCTTTCTAAAATTCTTTTCCAAATAAAATCACTCGTGTTATTAATGTATTCGGCTTTGCCAATAAAAAAATCCCATTCTTTATCAGCCAACAACTCAGGCACGCGCGATTCCCAAAATGCATGGATGCCAATTTGGTTTGTTAGTTGCCCGTTATGATTTGTAGAAGTATGCAAAGGAACATGCGCATCTGCAATGTAGTGGCCAATTTCAGCGCTGTAGCGCAAAATTTTTGTTTGATTTTTTTCTTTGAATGCATCAGTCAAC